>MKWU01000058.1_pt1 | contig 186146 bp, 156 predicted proteins | sample 809101 | NCBI WGS metagenome assembly MKWU01 (sample SAMN05860141, study PRJNA318959) | sponge metagenome | host: Aplysina aerophoba | place: Slovenia: Piran, Adriatic Sea, Gulf of Piran | collected 2013-05-07 | reverse complement strand
CGCGAAGACCCTCCCGGATGACGTCCTCGTCCTTGCCAAGCAGTTGTTTGATTCCAGAAACAGCGTCCTTAACATGGTGACGGGTCATGGCGTGTCCTTTCTTCGCAGGAAGTGATTGCTCAATCTTCGACAGGCCATGACCTTCTCAAACTTCATCCCTTTTTGCAGAACTCTCTGTACACAACCGATCGCGACCGGCTCCCTTGGATCGTGACGGGTCGATTTTCGCGATTTTCGGCCACTTCAAACCCAGCCATGTCAGACGTTCAGTTGTCGCATGCTCAGGATGCTTGCTTGCAAACGTCAACCGGATTTGGCGTTGCATGCGCTGTATCGCCAGCGATCCCTTGTGGCACACAGTTGCACTCGTGGAGACCGTCCACAGATGCAACGACGTGCAAACCGGACCAATTGAAGGGGACCGGTCAGAACCGCAAGAGACCCACACAGTGCGACGCGTTTATGCGTTCACGCGTTCGAATCTCCAAAGTCGGGCCTCGGGGCTCCTGCGACGAACCAAGGTTGAGTCCGTTCAAATGCGAGTGCTGCGCGAAACACGCTCACGTCGTCATAGGGTCGCCCAACGATCTGCATGCCTGTTGGCACCCCGCTCGACGCAACTCCCGAAGGAACGCTCGCCACCGGAAGCTGGCTCAACGCATTGAACGGATAAGTCAGGCACCAGCCCATGTACGGATCGACCTGGTGGCCATTGATCACCACTTCGGTGTCGAATATTGAGTGATCCGCGGCCACCGACGGGACGCCGAGCGTCGGGCACAGCATGACGTTGTAGTGATCCAAAATGGGAGACAGCTTCAACCACATTTCGGCTCGTATATCGTGAGTGGCAAGCAGATCACGAGCACTGTACGTCATGCCTTGCTCCGCGTCGCGCACCGAGTCCGCAAGGATATCATAGCGCCAGCGCATCAAATGAGGAGCCAGCGCATGGGCGACGGCCGCCTTGCTCTGAACTTCCCACGGGACGACCGACGCGGTTGTCCAACCTAGAGCTACTTCGTCGACTTGGCACCCGAGCCTGCGAAACACTTCAGCCGCCTGCCGTGTCATCCGCTCGACCTCCGGGTCGATTTGCTTGTAGCCCAGATCAATGGACAAGGCGATTTTCCAGCCCCTGATCGAACCTGGTCGGTCCGGCACGGTGACCTTGCCGGGCAGCGTAGTCAGGTCGTCCCGGTGCTGGCCCGACATGACGTTCTGCATCAAGGCGCCGTCGGCGACGGTCCGGGTCATGGGACCATAGTGGCAATAGGAGTCGAAGCTCCCTGGCGTGTCCTGAGGGTTGCGACCGTAGGGTGGCTTGTAACCGAAAACGCCACAGGCCGAAGCAGGAACGCGGATCGAGCCGCCGTAGTCGGATCCGTCGGCAAGCGGCGTCATGCCGGCGGCGAGGGCTGCGCCGGAGCCGCCCGACGATCCACCGGGACTCTTGGTCAGATTCCAGGGATTGCGCGTCACGCCCCACTGGGTGCTGTGGCACACGGTGGCAATGCCCAGTTCGGAACTGGTCGAGCGAGCGAGAAGGATCGCACCGGCGCGCAACAGGCGGTCCACGGTTGGCAGGGTGAAGGTGTCCCGATGATCGGAGAAGATCTTGCTGCTTTGCGAGGTGACGCGACCCTTGATGGCATGCAGGTCCTTGATCATGACCGGCAAACCCTCCAGAGTCCTCAGCCGGGCGTCGGGTCGCATGAATCTGGCCTCGGCCTTGCGCGCTTGAGCCAGGGCCTCGTCGTGAAAGGTGTAAGTTGTTGCGTTGATCTTGGGCTCGATCTGCTCATGGCGCGCGATCAGGGCGTTGACATACTCGACGGGCGACAGAGACCGCTTCCTGAAGCGCTTCATCACCTCGATCGCGGGCAGGTAGCAGAGTTCCACATCGGTCATTAGAAATCCTCTTCGGTTCGAGAGATTTGCGGCGCATTGGCGCCACGCTTCATGCGGCGCCAACCTCCTCGGCCCGGTGGCACGCACTCCGGCTCCCCTCGACATCGCGCAGCCCGGGCTTGTCGGCGAAGCAGCGATCGACGGCCCAGGGACAGCGCACGCTGAACAAGCAGCCCCTTGCGGATTCGGACCCGGTCGTGTCCTTGAACGTGAAGGCCGCACGATCCTCCTCAGCGAGCGTCAGGCGCAGGGCCCGGCTGTAGGGATGTTTCGGCTTGAGGTAGAACGTGCTTGCCGGGGCCTGCTCGACCAGTTCGCCTTGGTACATGACGCCTATGGTGTGCGCGACGTAACGCGTCACGGCGATATCGTGGGAGATAAACAGCGCCGCGAAGCCCTCGCTGGCCTGCAGATCCTTGATCAGGTTGAGCACCTGGCTCTGAATGGAAACGTCGAGCGCGCTTACGGCCTCGTCGAACACGACGAATTGGGGATGCGTGATGAGCGCCCGCGCGATGGCCAGGCGCTGGCGCTGTCCGCCCGACAGTTCGTGCGGATAGCGCCGGGCAAGGACGGGTTCGAGCCCCACCTTGGACAACATGTCCTCTACGGTCGCATCGACCTTGCCCGACGGCAGCGACCTGGCAATGCTGAGTGGCTCGGCAACGGATATCCCGACCCGCAACCGAGGATTGAGCGCCCATTCCGGATGCTGCAGCACCACGGCCAAACGCCCCTTCAATTCGCGTCGATGACGCGGAAACGGCTGGCCATTGAGCTGCACGGTTCCTTGTGTCGGCCGTATCATTCCCAGGCAAAGCTTGCCCAAGGTGGTCTTTCCCGATCCGGATTCGCCGACCAGCCCGAGCGTCTGGCCACGCTCGATGGCGAGCGTCACTCCCGAGACGGCCGCGATGGTGCCAGAGTCCCGCAGCCGGCGCGACTGATACGTGACGCCGACACTGTCGAGATGCACGACCGGGGGGTTCATGGTTCGCACATTACGTGCCGGACGCCCCCGCCAGCAGCGTCTCGGCGCGATGGCAGATGACCGAACGTTCATCGAGCCACCGCGCCTCCGGCCGCTCGTCCAGGCATTGATTGACGGCCCAATCACAGCGCGATGCAAAGGCGCAGCAAGTACTGCGCTCCATGAGAATCGGCGGCACGCCGCGGATCGGATTGAGCCGCCCGTGCGGTCCTTCGGCACCCGGTGCCGCCCTGAGCAATGCGCGGGTATAGGGATGCGCCTGCCGGTGAAACACCGTCTCCCGTTCGCCGTACTCCACGATCCGTCCGCCGTACATGACGGCAACGTGCCGACAGTGGCGGGACACCATGTGCAAGTCGTGACTCAGCAACACCAGTGCCGCACCCGTAGCACGGCACATCGACAACAGGAGCTCCAGTACCTGGTCGCGAAGCCAGGCGTCGAGCGAGGCTGTGGGTTCGTCGGCCACGATCAGCTGTGGCCTGCGGGCAATGGCGATCGCAATGGCCACGCGCTGCGCCATGCCTCCCGACAGTTCGTGCGGAAAGCTGTGGAAGACCCTCTCGGTCTCGGTCAACCCCACACTGGATAACAAGGAAAACACCTTTTCTGGCGCCGCCCGTCGCCCGACGGCTCGTGTCAACTGCCGTCCGACGCGCATGGTCGGGTCGAGCGCGGCCATGGGATTCTGAAATATGAAGCCGAGCGCATCTCTTCGCAGAATGCGCAGATTCTCGTCGTCACCCTTGAAGACCGAGTGCCCGTTCACGACCAGATCTCCCGAGAGCCGGTAGGCGTTCTGGGGCATCAGCCGGCCGATCGCCAGGCCCAGCGTGCTCTTGCCGGACCCACTTTCGCCTACGATACCGAGCGTCTCGCCTGCATTCAGGCCCACGCTCACACCGTCCAGCGCGAGAACGGTGCCTCGCGGCGTGTTGTAGACCACGACAAGGTCGCGAACGTCGAGAAGCGAGCTCATCGCAACGGTCTGCCTCGAAGAGGGTCGATCATGTCGCGCAGCCCGTCACCCAGCAGATTGACCGAAAGAATTGCCGTCGCCAGCAACAGGCCGGCTGGAAAGACCAACCAGGGAGCGATGGTCAGATAGACACTGCCGAGACGCAGCAGCGACCCGAGTGAGGCGTCAGGGGGCTGGACGCCGAGACCCAGGAAACTCAACTCACTTTCGACCAGCATGCCGATCGACAGCGCGTAGGTGAGTTGGATGATGACCGCGCCGAGCACGTTGGGCAGCAAGTGGACCAGAATGACGCGCAAGAACCCGGCTCCGCTGACCTCGGCAGCGATGACGTAGGAGCGTGCGGCCACGCTCAGCGCCACGGCGCGCACGACGCGAACGAACAGTGGCAGGGTAATGAGAGCAATCGCCAGTATCGCCGAGGTGCCCCCCGGGCCGAGCGCGGCAGCGATCAGGATACCGAGCAGCAGCGGCGGAAACGCGAACAGGATGTCCACCAGACGCATGATCGTCATGTCGACGAAACCGCCGGCGTAGGCAGCTACCAATCCGATCAGGGTGCCGAACAGGCCCGTGAGGACCACCGCAGTGCCGGCCAGCAGGAACGTTGAACGAAGCCCGTCGACAATGCGCGGAAGCACGGACCGACCGAGTTCGTCGGTTCCGAGCAGCCATCCGGAGGCCGGTACCGACAAACGAGGCCCGATCCCGATTTCCTCGGGATCGCCGAGTGGCAACCACGGCCCGAAAAGGCACAGAAGCACCAATGTTGCCAGGAGAATCGCCCCGGCGCCCGACAGGCGGTCTCGCCGAACGAAGTCGAGCAGTTCCGAAAGAGGACCTCTGACCAGCAGAGTCACGAGTCTCTCCGCTGCCCGCCAATTCGCGGGTCGATGAGCGCGTAAATGGCATCTGCCAGGATGTTGATCGAGACGAAGAACGTGGCGGCCAGGAGCACACCAGCCTGCACGACCAGATAGTCTCTGTTTTCGACGCTTTGAACCACGTAGACGGCAATGCCGGGCACTGAGTACATCTGTTCGACGATGACCGCGCCGCCAAGGAGGTATGCGAGAAACACCGTGGTTACAGTCACGATGGGAATTGACGCGTTGCGCAGGACGTGGCCCCGAATGATGTCCGGGGGTCTCTCGCCTCGCGCCACCGCCGCGGTGATATGCGTTTCAGAGGTGACGTTGAGTACTGAATCCCGTGTGGTGCGCTGAATGAGAGCCATACCGAAGACGCTCAGCGTCACGACCGGGAGCGTCATGGCGCGAATGTTGGCCAAGGGGTCCTCGAAGAAGGGGACATAGCCGCCGACGGTCACCCCCAGAGACCATACGGAGAATACGAAGACGAACACGGTGCCGAGAACGAACGTCGGGACGCTGGCGCCCAGCGCCCCGACGAGACGTCCGGCGGCTCGTGCGACGCGGTTGGTGCTCGTCACCCCCGAGGCAACACCCAGGGGCACGCCAACAACGATCGCCAGCAGTGTGCTCATCAAGGCGAGCTGGATCGTGGCCGGAGCACGACGAATGATCTCCGCGGCGACCGGCTGCCCGGTGGTCAGGGAAGTACCGAAGTCGCCTTTCGTCGTCGCACCCAACCAGAGCACGTATTGTTCCAGGTGAGGCCGGTCCAGACCGTACTTGGCCCGCACGGCTTCCCGGGTCTCCGGCGTGCCGAATGGGCCGAGGACGACATCCTCGAACCCACCCGGCACGAAACGAATGGCCGCGAAGACGATGATTGAAACCCCGAACAACGTGAGCAGCGCGACGCTCAGGCGAAACAGGACAAACCGGACGACGCGCAAACTGCTCCTCCATCCCCTTGGGCCCGCAGCGCCAGGGGCGTTGACGACGGCCCCGGCGCGGTCTCGCTACGGCGCGATGCGGGCAAATTCCTCGATGTACTTCAGCTCGTCCTCGTAGCCTTCCGCAGGATGGATGTTCACTTCGACCCGGTCATTGCGGTAGGCGATGATGCTGTTCTTGTTGACGAGTGCCACCATGTTCGCTCCATCGTCGATCAACGCGCAAATCTCGGCGAACAGCGCATCTCGCTCGTCACCACTGGGAGTCTCCGCAGCCTCGGCAATCTTGTCGTTCAGTTCCGGATCCGAAACGAGATAGTGGGCGTTCCATCCCGTTTTCTCCGGATTCCACGAACCGAGCACGATAGCGGGGTCGCCGTAGCCCGAAAGCCAGGTCACATTCAGGTCGAACTCACCGCGCACCCACACGGCGTCGATCCATTCCGCATAGCCGAGTTGCAGGATGTTGGCGTTCATGTCGATGTCGGCGAGTTGTTGCTTGATTACCTGCGCGATGTGGATGAGCGAAGGCAGTGCCGAGGTGGTCAACAAGTCGATTTCCACCCCTTCGGCGCCCGCCTCGCTCATCAGGGCCCGTGCACTCTCGAGCCTTTCCTCTCTCGATCCCGAATAGGAGGGTACGTCGACGCATACCTTTGATGAGGGGAAGGTCCGTGGCAGCGGATAGTCGACGGCACCCATGCCGCCCAACGCGACCCGGCTGATTTCTTCGCGATCAAGGGCGAGGTTCATCGCCTGGCGGACGCGGATGTCGGTGAAGGGTGACTGCTCCGAAAGGGCGTTGACATCGAGGTTGTAGTAGCTCGCCGTTTCCTGTGTCACGACGGTGATGTTTTCATCACCCTCGAGCAGAGCCGGAAGATCCGGGTTGACGAACGTGCCGATGTCCGCACGTCCGTCCCGAAGCGCCGCGATACGCGCCGCCTCGTCAAGGACGATCAGGATTTTCAGTTCGTCGGCAACCGGCAGGCCTTCGCCCCAGTAGTGGGGGTTGGCCTCGTAGGTCCAGGACTGGTCCTGCAGATGCTCGGTCACCATGAAGGGGCCGGAACCCATCAGTTCCTTGGTTGGATCGAAAGTTCCCGCGGCGTACTCCTCCATTGGCATGATCGCCGTCGAGACATGGGCGAGCGCCGAGAGCAGTTGCGTGTGCGGTTTCTCGAGTTCGATGCGCACCACATGGTCGCCCTCGGCAACGATTTCGCTCACGGCTCCCAGGGCGTTCGCCCACCATGACCCCGTGTCGGGATCGAGGACACGCTCCAGGCTGCCCACCACATCGCTGGCGACGACAGGCCTCCCGTTGGAAAATGCCGCGTTCTTGCGAAGCTGGAAGACATATGTCGTGGGTGAAGTCTGCTCCCAAGATTCTGCGATGCCGGGCTGAAGATCGAGGGTTTCTCCCGTTGTCACGAGCGTATCGTAGACCGGAAAGAAGAACTTCCATGTGTTCCCGTTGAAGTCGGTATGGGGGTCCAGGGACTGCGCCTCGTCAGGCTTTGCCCATGTGATTGTCCCACCTGAGCTGCTCGCCCCCGCGGATGAGCCAACTCCCGAAACAAGTAGCAGTCCGAAAACGGCCAGGCAGGACGCCAAGACCGGAAAGAACTTTGATCGTTGCATGGTGACAACTCCCTCTCGGCAGTGTCCGCGACGAGGCGGGTGGACATGCAGCATTCCGCGCCCAGCAGCCAGACGTAAGGGATTCGGAGTCTTCCGCAGAAACCGCTTCCGGCTCTTGACTTTGGGGTTGACGTTGCGATTGGGCAGCAACTCGAACATGCACACGGCCGCGTCAGTCATTGCTCGACGTTGCGCTGCAGGAACCACCTGAGGGTGGCCATCGTGGCCAATTGTCACACGACCCTCCTCCGCCGCCGGGGACACCTGAGTTTTGCGTGTTCCAGCCGCTGCGTGAAGCATACGCCGCTCGTCATCACCTGACAAGCGAGTGGCAAGCAAGCACCTGTCGCTCTCGGTGCGGGACTGCATCGGAGCGCAGGGCTGCATCGAGGCGCACGGGTTTGGCCAGACTTCTACAGCGCGATTTCCAAGTATAGGATAATTAACGATATTACGTCGACGGTGTCGGGTGTATGCACTCCCTTTCTGGGGGATGAGGGTCAAGCATGGAGTTCACGCCAGTTTGGCGGCAGCGCAATGTCGGCGGCCTGGAAGACAGGCCAGACCCGCCCGGAGACCGGCGTGCGCATGGTGACGCGCTTGCCGTTCTTCTCGATGCTCGCCTTCTGCAGTCGGTCGAGATCTCGGACCAGATCGTCCCATTCGACGGAGACCTCGTGGGGTCCGCAGAGGTCGGCCAGCACTATCTGCAGCACCAGCGAGCGGAACGAGTAGAAGACATGACCCCGTTCCGCCGACTCCGCGATCGCCGCCGCCAGGCTTTTCCCGCCCGCGCCGGGAATCGACAAGGTAGTGGTGTCCATGAAGACCAGCGACGAGTCGGTGAACAGGTCACGCCGGCGCTCGAACAGACGTTCCTCGGTCTCGTCCTTCACGCAGCGCGGCGCAAGATCACCTTCTCCGGTCGGTTCGAACTCATCGCCCAGCCCCAGCCGCCCCCAGAGCCGCCCGAACAAGAGCGGTCCGCCGATGCGGATGCAGGCGAGATTGCCGGCTTCCATGTCGTTCGGCACTAGGCCCGCTCGGAATGCCGCACCAACAAGGCGATCAGCCGGTCGAAGGACGTCCCCGCGGCCGAGAGCGCGAATCTCGCATCGGCGTACATGCTTGCCCTCGCGGACGAACGTCGAAGGGTAGTTCCGCTCGACAAGCCTAAAATCAAGCAGAATCCGGAACACGTCCAAAATGTTTCGCTACAGCATTTTCGGGCTCACGGAAACCGGACTCCAGTAACCCGCATCTTCAACGACTTGGACGAACAGACCGACCTCAAATCCACGGTCTACCGTTGAACTTGGGATTGGGGAGTCGCCGAGGTCGGTGATAGACTGGAAGTGTCGAAGAAGGGGGACGCGCAGATGTACAAGATTGATCCGTCACGCAAGGACCTCGTGGAAGAGTTCCGGGCCAATCCAGTGGGCCACCATAGCGCCGATCTCCAGCAGATGCTCAACGTGGTCCGAGCGGATCCTTTCCCCGGCAAGTATGTCCTTCTCTGCGTCAAACCTCATCGAGAATGGATTCTGGGCAGGCTTAGCGGCGTCCGGGGTGATCCGGTCGAAGTTGTAGATGACCAGGTGTTCACATGCGCTGAAGACGCTGAATGGGAGGTCTTCAAGAGGCGTTGGAAAACGCTGACTGGCGAAGACTTGAACTGAGGCGCGACCTGTTGGGAGACATCGGCAATGACGACGATAAAGGAAAAGAAGATTGTCGGTTACACGAACCGTATCAGCGTACAACCGGGAGAGACCGTCCGCTTCATGGTGAGCTGCTATGGAGTCTCGCACTATCGGGCGGACATCGTGCGCCTGATATCGGGAGATCGGCATCCCGAAGGTGCCGGCTTCAAGGAGACCGTGATGGAGCCTGTGGCGGCGGGCGGAATTGCCCGGCGGCCGGAAACGGTTTACCCCGGGCTCCACCGCGCGATCGGCCTCCGGAAGGGGCCGGCTTCAAGGAGCCCGTGATGGAGCCTGTGGCGGCGGGCGAATTCGCCGGACGGCAGCAAGCGATTCACGCGGGCTCCCACGGCGTGATCGGCCGCGATGCGCCATTCGCCGCACTTTCAAGCTTCACGCTTCAGGCGATGATCTGGCCGACCACACCGGCACGGGGGCGTCAAGCATTGCTCGGCAAGTGGTCCGAGCCTGACCAAAGCGGTTACGCGCTGGTGATCGACAATGACGCGACACTGGCCCTGATGTTGGGAGACGGTGAGGACAACGTCGAGATCGTGAGTTCGGGCCAACCGTTGCACGAACGCGAGTGGTATCTCGTGGGTGCGAGTTTCGATGCCGAAACCGGCGAAGTTTGCATCCACCAAGTTCCACTGGTCGAAAATCCCCTGGCCAATTCTGTCGCAGAAGTATGCAAGACCAGGACAAGCAGGAGGCCGGGACGATCCCATGCTCCGTTCATGATTGCCGCAACCTATGGAGGGGAAGCCGGCGGCAGGGCGGTGGGGACGCACCACTACAACGGCAAGATCGACAGTCCGCGCATCGCCAACCGCGTCTTGGACCGCGACTCGATGACAGCGCTGCTGCAACGACCGATACCGGCGGACCTTCGGCCAGCGGTCATTGCAGCATGGGACTTTGCCCGGGCAATTCCGACGACACGCATCGAGGATGCGTCGGCGAACCGTATCGACGGGATGCTGGTCAACCTGCCGATGCGGGCGATGACGGGCTACAACTGGACCGGGAAAGAGATGAACTGGCAACACGCCCCCGAGCAGTACGGCGCCATTCATTTTCACGAGGATGACCTTTACGACGCGGGCTGGGAAGCGGATTTCGAGTACACAATTCCAGCAGACATGCGCAGCGGCGTCTACGCGGCTCGCCTGACATCGGGCGAAGATGAAGACCACATTCCGTTCTTCGTACGACCGCCGCGCGGCTCCAGGAACGCGGATCTGGCGTTGCTGATCCCGACCGCGAGCTACTGGGCCTACGCCAACGAGCACATGGTCGTCGAATCAAGCGGATCCGAAATCTTCAACGGACACCTCACATCACTGAGCCCCGAGGATCTGTTCCTGAACGCGCACCCCGAGTTCGGGCATTCGATGTACGATGTTTTCTTCGATGGCAGCGCAGTGTGCCATTCCTCGCGCTTGCGTCCCATTCTCAACATGCGGCCCGGCATCACCATTTCGTGGGTCGGCCCTGGCGGAAACATGCCATGGCAGTTCAACGCCGACCTGCACATCGTCGACTGGCTCGAAGCCATGGGACACGATTACGACGTGATCACGGATGACGATCTCGACGACGAGGGCCTGCAGCTGATCGGCCAGTACAGCGCAGTGATGACCGGCACGCATCCCGAGTACGTGTCGACGCGCATGTGGGACGCCTTCGACACGTATCTCCGCCAGGGCGGACGATTGATGTACATGGGAGGCAATGGCTTCTATTCACGCGTCGCCTATCACGGCACATTGCCGGGGGTTGTCGAACTGCGTCGCACCGAAGTCGAATTTCGCGAAAAGTCGGCCGCACCCGGTGAGTACTACCACAGCTTCAACGGTGAATACGGCGGCATATGGCGCCGCATCGGACGGCCACCGGGAACTCTGGTCGGTGTCGGCATGGCGGTCGAAGGTTTTGACATATGCGGATACTACAGGAGAAAACCGGGTAGCTATGAGTCCAGGGCAGAGTTCATCTTCTCCGGTATTGACGACGAAATCATTGGCGATTTCGGTGTGGTCGGGGGTGGTGCGGCCGGCATCGAACTTGATCGCTGCGATGGCGATTTGGGGTCGCCACCCCACACTTTGGTGCTCGCCAGCTCCGAGGGTCTTTCCAATCAGTATCTGCCGACTGTCGAAGATTGCCTGATGATTTCGCCAGGTCTAGGCGCCATGGACAACAGCCAAGCCCGGGGCGACATGGTGTTCTTCGAAACACCCAACGGTGGTGGCGTGTTCTCTACAAGCTCAATGTCTTGGTCCGGAAGCCTCTGCCACAACGGCTACGACAACAATGTCTCGAAAGTCACCGACAACGTGCTCAGACGCTTCCTGGATCCTGCGCCTCTCTGAACGTGGCCATGCGCCGCCAGAAGGTGCCGGGGTAGCAAACTCGCCAAATCGTGCTACGGCGCACCGTGATGCACTCTACACCCTCCGCACCTCGGGCCCCTGCTCCACGGTGTCGACGCCCTCATGGATCGTGTCGGGCCGTTCACCGGCGGCAGAGTTGTCTTTGGCGAGCAGGTTTCTCGGATCCTGATGCTCGCACCAGCCCAGAAACGGCCGATGAATCGAATAACCGAGCAAACCCTGAAGCTGTTCAGGCAGCGTACGTGCCACGTCGGGCGGAACCGCCAAGAACTGGTTCTCTTCCTGACGCAACCAGCCCAGACAGTAGCCGATATAGAGACCGGTGCGTTCGCCGGCCGAGCGATTGGCGCCGCCGCCGTGATAGACCGAACCGAGATAAACACTCACCGAGCCCCTGGTCATGGTGACCGGGATCGTCTCCTCCTGGGTGGGCTGCCGCTCGTCGTCCCAGCGATGGCTGTCCAGGATCATGCGGGTAGCTCCGTTTTCCTCGGTGAAATCGCTCAACGCCCATAACGTGGCGACGATGAACTCGCGTTGGCTGGGATGCCGGAACGGGTACAGACCGTCATCTCGATGAAGCGGCTGCAGGGTTTCCCCGGAGCCGATCGAGATGGTGGTAGTCGACATGATCTGGAAACGGTCGCAGTAGGGACCGAGGATATTGTCAACGATGTCGAGTATGAGCGGCTCGCATGCAAGGCTGCCCGCGCCAGGTGACTTCCCCATGAGACCCGCGGTTCGCTTCGTCTCGAAGCCCATGATTTCGCCGTCGCCTTTGGGCGTTACCTCCACATGGGGCGCCAACTCCCGCTCTATCGAATCCAGGGTGTTCTCGCTGGCGAGCCCTTCAATTATGGCGCATCCATCGCGAGTCACCGCCGCAGCAATGCCGTCTGATGCCGCCGAAGGCGCAAACTTCGCAATCTCCCACTGCGTCATCGATAGCTCTCCCTTTCCAAGCTAGCCCAGGCAATCAATGCTGGCTCGATTGCGGGCGACGGACGTGACGCAAGCAGCCTGGCGATAGTTCATCTCCGTGCGGCCTTCGATGGTGGCGGCCGTCCACAGGGTCGGTCGGAAGCGAAGATCTGCCCGGCCGCGGATGCTGTAGCAGTCTTCGCGCAGCCAGATGCGCTGAAAGCGGCTTGGCGTCCCAGACGACCTCGACGTGGCAATCGCGCCGCACCGCGTCCGCGATGAAGGCCGGTCCGGGGCAGGAGTCATTGACCATCATCGCCGAAGGCCCCTGTCGTCTTCGGCTCAAGATTACCACACTTGCCTCCCGCCGGTCGAACGGAGCATGCTTGGCCGCCCCTCCGAGCCTCGCTGATGTTCGCCTGCTTTCGACCGGCGCCGCAGGGTCGACAGCTGCTGGGCAATCAACCCCGGCTGAAATCCTGGTTGGAACGAATGCCGGTTCGACCAAGCATGGCCGCGATCGACGAGGTCGGCTCCTGAGGCCCGTCAGATTCATGCGACGATCGTGACACGCTTGCAGGTCTGCTGTTCAACCAGGCGGTCGAGGCTGAGATGCCACACGGACGAACTTGCATGCGCTTCTCGCTTGAACTGCCGACGGCATCTTGCACGGGATCGAAGTCCATCCGGACACACGTCACGGATTTTTCTTTCCGTCGCGCGTCGCATGCTTGTAAACCGCGCCCGAGGCTTGTTGGGATCACATGCTTGGGCTCCTTGCGCGGGGGCTGGGGATGCAGTGTTCTGCGATGGTCCGGGCGCCCTGTGATCACATGTTTCATGAAGTCTGTACCAGTTGGTGTGAAAGGGAACGCCGGGCCATGGATGAAGCGCAGAAGAGCAGAGGGATCGTGTTCAGGGATCTGCATTCGGCCGATGGAATATTCGTGATGCCGAACGCGTGGAACGCCGGCAGCGCCTGCATGCTCGAAGCTGCAGGCTTCCCTGCGGTGGGCACGACGAGCGCGGGGATCGCCTTCGGTCTGGGATTGCCGGATTATGAGGGAGCGCTCACTCGTGAGGCGGCGCTGGAGGAAACCGGCCGAATCAGCCGCGCCGTTCGGATACCGGTCAGCGTGGACGCCGAGAACGGTTACGGACACTCCCCGGAGGAGGTGGCAGAGACCATCCGCCGGGTGGCTAAGACCGGTGCGGTCGGCGCGAGCATCGAAGACTTTGCCGCCTCCTACGGCACGGGCACTCTCTACGATCACACCCTGGCGGTCGAGAGAATCGAGGCGGCGGTGGCGACCGCAGCCTCCCTGCCGTTTCCGTTTACCCTGACGGCAAGAGCAGAGTGCTATCTGGCCGGGTCCGCGAATCCGTTCGCGGAATCGGTGAAGAGAGCCACGGCCTACAGAGACGCGGGAGCCGACTGCCTTTACGTGCCCGGGATGACCGACGCAAAGACCATTGGCCGTCTGGTGAAGGAAGTCGACACCCCGGTCAACGTGGTCATGGGACTTGCCGGCAATCCGTTGACCGTGATTGAGCTCGAGGATCTGGGGGTAAAGCGGGTCAGTATCGGCGGGTCGCTGGCCCGCGCCACGTTCGGACTCATCCGGCGCGCGGCGGCGGAGATCCGCGATCGAGGCACCTTTACCTATTCGGAACAGCAGGTGCCCGATTCCGAACTCTGCCAGTTTCTTGCCGGGCGGCGGGGTGGTCACGGCTCGACATGACCAATGACGGGCGCGCCGGAGTGCCGTCAGGCAACGCGGTGGGGTTGACGGGCTCTCGAAGGGTGGCATTCTCCCGGCGACCTCGCCATTTGTGGCATGCCTGGCCGAGCCGGATGCCGTCCAATGCGGTCCGGGTCGCATCAGTTATTCAGCACACTGAACACGATGTCTGAAAACGCCGCTTCCCAAGGTCGTGTCCGCATTGGAATAGATGTCGGTGGCACGTTCACGGACGTTGCCCTCGAAACCAGCGATGGCCGCCTCGAGACATCAAAGGTCCCCACGACCCCGCGGGCGCCGGAACAGGGCGTGCTGACCGGCATCAGGCTGGCGGTGGATCAGGCCGGCATCAGTGGCGATGAGGTCCGCTCGGTCATCCACGGCACCACGCTTGCCACCAATGCGCTCATCGAAAGAAAGGGTGCCAGAACAGCCCTGGTCTGCACCCGGGGTTTCCGCGATACGCTGCGCCTCGCCTACGAGAACCGATACGACCAGTACGACATCTGGCTGAACAAGCCCGAACCACTTGTCCCTCGCCACCTCACCTGGCCGGTGGCGGAGCGCATCGACGTCACCGGAACCCCGCTCGAGGAGCTCGACGAGGCGGGTGTCCTGGAAATCGCAGGGCGGATTCGTGACGAGAAGATCGAATCCGTCGCTATCGGTCTCCTGCATGCCTATGCCAATCCGCGTCACGAGGAACGCGTGCGGGACCTTCTGCTTCGCGAATGCCCCGGCGTGTCGATCACGCTCTCTTCACAGGTCTGTCCTGAAGTGCGTGAGTACGAGCGGCTCACGACCACCGTGTGCAATGCCTATGTGCGACCGCTCATGGCCCGTTATCTGAAAGCGCTCGGCGACGATCTCGCCCGTGCCGGCATCTGCGGACCCCTGTTGCTGATGACATCGGGCGGCAGCATCTGCTCTCTCGAGACGGCTGTCAGCTTTCCCATCCGTCTCGTTGAATCGGGACCGAGTGCCGGTGCCGTTCTCGCCGCCCGGGTGGCCGCCAGACGAGGCGATGCCCGCGTTCTTTCCTATGACATGGGCGGAACCACAGCCAAGGTCTGCCTGATTGACGATGCCAGGCCGCAAACGGCCCGCATCTTCGAGATTGCCCGGGCGGCGCGTTTCATGAAGGGAAGCGGCATGACCGTTCGCCTGCCGGTGATCGAAATGATCGAGATCGGCGCCGGCGGAGGGTCCGTTGCCGGAATCGACAGCCTCGGGCGCATCGAGGTCGGACCCCGAAGTGCGGGATCGGAGCCGGGACCAAGCTGCTACGCCAGGGGTGGAAGCGATGCCACCGTGACCGACGCCGACCTCGTTCTCGGCCGTCTCGAGGCAACCTCATTCGCTGGCGGCACCATGCCCCTCGACACTCAAGCTGCCGCGAAGTCCATCCGGCGGACCATCGCCGATCTCCTGTCCATGGACGTCATGACCGGGGCGCTCGGCATATCGGAAGTTGTCGATGAGAACATGGCCAGTGCCGCCCAGGTCCACGCTGTCGAGAGAGGCAAGATCCTGCGGCAATGCACGATGATTGCATTCGGAGGCGCCGGCCCTCTGCATGCCTGTCGCATGGCCGAAAAGCTCGGCATCCGGCAGGTCGTCATCCCGGATCACCCCGGCGTCGGTTCAGCCGTCGGCATGCTGCGCGCACCGGTTGCCTTCGAGATCGTGCGCAGCCGCTACATGACCCTGGCGACGTTCGATGCCGCCGTGGTTGCGAACCTTTTCTCCGCCATGGCTGACGAGGCATCGACGATCGTTCGTCAGGGTGCCGGCAACGTTCCCCTGGTCGAACACCGCAGCTGTTTCATGCGCTACCTTGGACAGGGACACGAGATCGAGGTCCCCGTCAGCGGTGGAAACATCGGCGGTGACGAAAGGGATCTCCTGCAGGCGGCCTACGACCACGAGTACGCCAGGCAGTATGCCCGCAACGTGCCGGGAATGGACGTCGAGATTCTCGGCTGGAAACTCGTGGTGATGGCACCGATGCCCGATGATCCCGAAACGGTGATGACCGCCAGGAGCGACGAAGGTGCAGGTTCGCCACGTCGCCTCCTTGTGGACCCCGCCACCGGACAGATGGTGGATGTGCCGGTTCTCAGCAGGGAGTCGCTGGCCCCCGGTGCCGTCTTCGAGGGACCCTGCGTCATCACCGAAGGACAGACCACCACCGTGGTCACCGCATCATTCCACGGACGAATCGACTGCAATGGATACATCGTCCTCGAAGCACGGGAGGCAACCCCGTCATGACCGACGCACTCGAGAGAATTCATCTCCAGATCATGTGGGACCGTCTCATCTCGGTCGTCGAGGAACAGGCCCAGACGCTGATGCGCGCCGCCTTCAGTCCCATCGTGCGCGAGTGCGGCGACATCTCGGCGGGCATCTTCGATCTCGAGGGCCGCATGATGGCCCAGGCGGTGACGGGGACACCCGGCCACATCAACACCATGGCGAATTCGGTCCGCCATCTCATCAGGCACTTTCCTCCCGGCGAAGCCCGGCCCGGTGACCTGTGGGTTACCAATGATCCCTGGATTGGTGCCGGGCACCTCAATGATTTCGTGCTGGTGAAGCCCTGTTTCCTGGATGGCGAGGTGATCGGCCTCAATGCCTGCACGTCGCACCTCGCCGACATCGGCGGCCGGAGTTTCGGTCCCGAGGCCGCCGACGTCCACGAGGAGGGCATGTACATCCCGCCCCTCAGGCTCATCGAGAGCGGGGAGATCAACAGCACCCTTATGTCGCTCCTCAGGGCAAACAGCCGGGTTCCGGTGCAGAACGAAGGCGACCTCTACGCTCTCATTGCCTGCTGCGAGGTGGGTGAGGAACGGCTTGCCGACATGATGCGGGAATTCAGCCTTGCCTCTCTTGGAGGGCTTTCAGACCACATCATCGACACGTCGCGCGAAGCGACGCGGGAACGCTTGCGTTCGTGGCCTTCCGGATCCTGGTCGAACGAGATGATGGTCGACGGTTACGAGTTCGAGATCAGGATTGCGGCGCACCTCACCATATCCGACGGCTCCCTCACGATCGATTTCACCGGCAGTTCGCCCGCTTCCCGGTACGGCATCAACTGCCCGCTGACCTATTCCGAAGCCTACACGGTGTTCGGTCTCAAGTGCGTCATTGCTCCCGACATTCCCAACAACGCCGGAGCCCTCGAACCCTTCCGGGTGACCGCACCTGAAGGGTCGATCATGAATGCCACAAAGCCGGCTCCGGTGGTCATGCGCCACATTGTCGGGCAGCTGCTTCCCGATGCGGCGCTGGGCTGTCTGCACAGAGCGAGGCCCGGCAGTGTGCCGGCAGAAGGAACGTCGGTGCTCTGGGACCTTTCCCTGCGCGGCGGATTCGGCATCTATCACAGCAGCGGGCAGACCCGCTTCGCCCTGGAAATGGTCCACAACGGCGGCACCGGCGCACGCCCATCGAGTGACGGTCTCGATGCAACGGCCTTTCCATCGGGCGTCATCGGAACCCAGGTGGAACTGGCTGAATCCGTCGCCCCGCTGATCGTCTGGCGCCGCGAATTGCGCCCCGATTCGGGAGGCGCCGGACGCCATCGCGGCGGCCACGGACAGATCATCGAGGTCGGCTCCGCCGAGAATGCCACCCTCCAGATAGCGGCAGCGTTCGACAGGGTCACCTTCCCTGCACGGGGTCGCGATGGCGGCAGCAATGGCGCCTGCGGCACCGTGCGCCTGTCGTCGGGGCGCCACCTCAACGGCAAGGGCGAACAGGACATTCCCCCGGACGAAACACTCCGGATCGAAACGCCAGGAGGCGGTGGTTACGGCGATCCGGCAGCTCGGGATCCGGGACTGATCGCCGCCGATCTCAAGAGCGGCCTCGTGACCCCCGCCGCCGCCAGGAGGGACTACGGATACCGCCACGGAACCGCATCAAACTGATGCGCCCCTTGTCGGCACTGCCAGGAACAGTCCTTCCAGCCGCGGGCTCATCGACAGCACCAGGAACAAGAGCTCCGTCGCGAAGAACCGGATAACGGGGCAACGACACCGGATGCCGGGTTCAGCCGTGCCCTTCGATGATGGCGCGGATTGTGGTGTTGACCACGTCGTGGCGATGGCCGCAGAGGGAGAGATGGCTGAGGCCGTCAAGGTGATGATAGTGGCCGTTCGCCGCCAGTTCGGCGCACTTGCGGCCAAGGGATGGCGGCGCCTGCATGTCGAGTCCGAAACCGATGACGTGGATCGGCACCTCGCACGAGGGAAGCCTCGATGTCGTGTCAAACTCGCAACAGGCCTGCCACTGGGCATCGAGCATGGCGCCGTCCCGTTTCCCGTAGGCCGCCTCCGTCACCGCCCTCAGACTCCCCCACAAGTCCGGGTCGTCGAGCACTTCCGGCGGATACATGAAGGCCGCGTAGTGGGTGACGGCAAAGTCGAAGGGGAGATCGCCGTGGTTCCGGCGAAAACGGATCTCTGCCTCCATCCACTCCCGGGAGAACCCTTCCGACACGGCGAAGGTCCCCATGGGGATGACAAGGCGCACGAGGTGCGGCCAGTTGATCGCCAGTTCCTGGACGATGAGCGAGCCCATGGAGAGACCCGCCGCCACCACCGGTGGCCTGCAATGCGCCTCGATCAGTTCGGCACAGTCGCGCGCCATGTCGAGAATGGACCACGGCGGGCCCTCGAGGGCTTCGGTCTCGCCGACGCCACGGGGATCCATCGTCGTGTTCCGGTAGTCCGGGAAGCCTTCCACCTGCCAGCGCATCTCCGAACCGCGCTGGTCACCACCGGGAAGCCAGACGATGTCGGGACCGGACCCGGTCTGGTCGTACCACAACGAGGCGCCGGATGAGGTGAAGCGGGGCACGGGTCTATTCCTCCTGCTCCAGGGACTTCGTGATCTTTTCGCCAAGGTCGGGCGACAGGTTCTCCTTGGAGCGTATCCGTTCCAGTTCGTGGCGCATGAGCGCCTGGCGGTCGCTGTCCTGGCGGCGCCAGCGGATCAGTGGATTGATGATCCGCGCCGCCACCTGGGGATTGATGTCGTCGAGATCGACCAACCGATCCGCGACAAAGCGGTAGCCCGATCCGTCGCGCCGATGGAAGTTCAGCGGATTGGCCATCGCGAAACCGCCGAAGAGGGCGAAGACCTTGTTGGGTTTCTCCAGGCTGAAAGTCTCGTGGGTGAGCAGGTCCCGGACCCGGGCGAGCGTATCGTCGAGGGGCGATGCCGCCTGAACACCCAGCCACTTGTCGATCACCAGGTCATCGTTGCGAAACCGGTCATGAAAGTCCGCGAGGCACTCGTCGCGCTGTGGCGTATCGATGGCGGCGATCAGCGACAGCGCCGCAAGACGGTCCGTCATGTTGCCGGCGTCGGCGTAGGCCCCGGTGACAATCGCGACCGCCTCCGCGTCACCAGGTGCAGCACAGTAGGAAAGCGCCACGCCTTTCAGGGCACGGCGACCCGCCTGTTCGCCGTCGGGACTGTAGGGTTCGTCATTCTCCCCGATCATCGCCCTCCAGCTGCCGGCAAAACGGTTTGCAGCGGCCCGCCTCATGGTCTCCCTCGCTTCATGAATGGCCTCGACATCTACCGTTTCCATCTGTTCGGCGAGCCAGGATTCACCGGGGAGCGCAAGGGCACGGGCCTTGAAGGAGGGATCGAGGGACCCGTCGCCAATGGCCGTCGACATGGCCTCAAGCCAGCGTTCGTCCGTTGTCGGAGTGCCTCCCTGGCGGATGGCCGCGATCATGGCGAGCAGCAGGCGTGTTGCATACTGCTGACCGGCCTCCCAGCGGGCGAAGGGATCGCTGTCGTGGGCCATGAGGAAGGCCAGACCGGCATCATCGATATCGGACGTCACACGCACCGGCGCCGTGAAATCCCGGTTGAGCGACAGGACGGGCCGGGCTCCGACACCCTCGAAACGGAAGGTCCGGGAGGGCCGGTCGAGGTCGAGAACATGGCTCGAGGCACTCCCGCCTTCGAGGGTCACTTCCATGTCGTTGCCGTTCGGACCGACGAGACCGACTTCAAGGGGAATGCGGAGCGCCTCCTTGGTTGCCTGGCCCGGCGTTGGTGGCGTTTCCTGTTCGAGCACGAGCTCATAGGCCGCCTCGTCGGCAAGCCATCGGCCCGACGCGGTCACTTCCGGCGTGCCCGCCTGGCTGTACCACAGGCTGAAGTGGCCGAGATCGGCCCCATTGGCGTCCGCCATGGCGGCGATGAAATCGTCGCAGGTCACCGCCGTGCCATCGTGGCGTTCAATGTAGAGATCCATGCCCCTGCGGAATCCGTCCCTGCCGAGGATGCGCTCCATCATGCGGATGACTTCCGCCCCCTTCTCGTAGACCGTCGGCGTGTAGAAGTTGTTGATCTCGACGTAGCTCGACGGGCGCACCGGGTGAGCCATGGGCCCTGCGTCCTCGGGAAACTGCGCGGCGCGCAAACGACGCACATCATCGATCCGCTTGACCGGCCGACTTCTCATGTCGGCAGTGAACTCCTGGTCCCGGTAGACGGTGAGCCCCTCCTTGAGGGAGAGCTGGAACCAGTCGCGGCAGGTCACGCGGTCACCGGTCCAGTTGTGGAAGTACTCGTGGGCAATGACGCTTTCAATGTCTTCGTAGTTTCTGTCCGTTGCCGTCTGCGGACTGGCGAGAACAAGGCTGGAGTTGAAGATGTTGAGGCTCTTGTTCTCCATCGCACCGGCATTGAAGTCGGCGACGGCGACGATGTTGAACGTGTCGAGATCGTATTCCAGACCGTAATTGTCCTCGTCCCAGCGCATGGCCCGTTTGAGGGAATCCATGGCGTAGAGGCACTTCTCCCGGTTGCCGTGCTCACTCCAGATTCGCAAGCTGACATCGCGACCGGAAGCGGTGGTGAAGGTATCCTCGAGGCAGCCAAGATTCCCGGCGACCAGGGCGAAGAGATAGGAGGGTTTCGGAAACGGATCATGCCAGACCGCGCGGTGTCGGCCGTTCGCGAGATCATACTCCTTCACGAGATTGCCATTGGAGAGCAGAACCGGACAGCTGCAGCGGTCGCCATCGATGCCGACGGTATAGGTGGCGAGCACGTCGGGGCGGTCGGGGAAGAAGGTGATGCGGCGGAATCCCTCGGCCTCGCACTGCGTGCAGTAGATCCCCGACGACGTGTAGAGGCCTTCCAGGGCCACATTGCGAGCCGGTGCGATGGTGGTGCGGGTCTCCAGGGTAAAGCGGCCGGGCGGCTCATGGATGACGAGTCCGGTCTCGTCATGGTGATAGGCCGACGCGGCCAGTGGCACGCCGTCGATGGCCACCATGTCGAGGGACAGGTTGTCACCATCGAGTGTCAGGGGCTGGCCGCCTGGCGCCGCCTCGATGGCCAGCGTGGCATGAACGACCGTCGCTTCAGGATCGAGTGCAACATGAAGAACGACGGTATCGATACGCCAGGGAAAGGGTCGGTAGTCGGCAAGGCGGGTCTCTTCCATGGTCATGCAGCCAGTCCTTCAGTCGTGTGGCGGACGCCCATCGATGGTCACGCACCCCGGAGCGGGGCGGCGGCAAGGCGCGCCAGAGGTCTCTCGTTTATGGGAAGATGGACCAGACAGGCAAGCAGTCCAAGCACCGCGCTGATCCACCAGATCACATCGTAGGAACCGGTTACATCGAAGAGTCGTCCTCCCAGCCAGACACCGATGAAACTGCCCGCCTGGTGACTGAAGAAAACAATTCCGAAGAGGGTGGCCATGTAGCGGGTGCCGAAGACCTGGGCGACGATCCCCGACGTCAGGGGCACGGTGGCCAGCCAGACGAGACCCATGCATCCGGCGAAGAGATAGATCATGGCGTCGGTTCTTGGAGCCAGCATCAGGGCGACAATGAGCACGGTCCTCACAAAGTAGATGGTGGAAAGACTGTAGCGCTTGCTCCAGCGCTGTCCGGCCACCCCCGCCAGGAGGCAGCCGACGATGTTGAAGACGCCCACCAGGGCCAGCGACCAGGCAGCCACCGTCGCATCAAAGCCGGATCCGGTCACGAACGCCGGGAAATGCACGGTGATGAAGGCAATCTGGAAACCGCAGACAAAGAAACCGAGAGTCAACAGCACGTACCCGGAATGTCGCCCGGCCTCGACGATGGCATCCCGCATGCCCTGTTCATGGGCCCTCTCGTCGACGGCCGGAGACGCAGCAGGCAGGAGGACGGCCAGTGGAATCATCACCAGTGATGCCGCCGCCAGGACCATGAGTGCGCCCTGCCATTCGAACAGGCTGATGGCGAACTGGGCATTGGGCGAAAAGACGAACTGGCCGAAGGAGCCGGCGGCGGTGCCAAGTCCGAGAACGAAGGAACGCCGCTCCACCGTCACGACCCGGACCATGGAGGCAAGCGCCAGGGAAAAGGCGGTGAAGGCGACACCGAGACCGACCAGGACACCTGCTGCCAGAACGAACATGGTGCCGGTTTCGGCAACCGACATCGCCCAGATGCCGAAGGCATAGACGATCGCTCCGCCGATGATCACCCGGCTGGGACCAAAGCGGTCGGCGATCATGCCGGCTACCGGAACGCCAAGACCCCAGAGCAGGTTCTGCACAGCGAGCGCCATGGAGAACACTTCCCGGTTCCAGCCGTGATAGAGCGACACGGGCTCCTGGAAGAGCCCGAAGACGGAACGTACGCCAAAGCCGATCATGGCGATGACGCAGCCCGCGGCGATCACGACAAGAGGTGATCTCCAGGAACGATCCATGGTCCTGAGGGAGAGCCTTCAGCCGTCGAGAAACCGCCTGAAGGCGCGCCCCACAAACCGTGCGGGATGCTCTTCGGGATCGCGCCTGGTTGCCTCCTCCTTCAGTTCGCGCGCCTTTCTGGCAAGAACCGGGCGGGCCTTCTCGTCGAAGATCTCCTTGGCCTTCGCCCTCACCCTGGGATCGGACGCGGCCCGCCTGGCGGCGGCAACGAGGAGATGGCGGAACACTAGAGGCATTGGATCACTCCCCTTCGGGTTGCCGTCTCAAGGACCGACGATGGCGGCAATCTCGTCGACTTCGCCGGCCGTCATGTTCCAGGCGCCGGCCGCCGCCGCATTGGCTCGCACCTGATCCTCCCTGGTGGCCCCGCAGATCACGGTGGTGACGGTATCGTGACTCGCCAGCCAGCCAATGGCCAGTTCCAGGAGACTCTTTCCGCGTTCCGCAGCGTAGGCGCCGAGCCTGTCGAGGCGCTCGAAGTTCGCCTCCGACAACAGTGTGGAATGGCGTTCCTGCCCCGACGCCAGACGCGACGATTCGGGCGGTTTGCCGCCCGCGGTGTACTTGCCGGTCAGAAACCCCATGGCCAGCGGAAAATAGGGCATGATGCCGAGTCCGAACCGTCGGGCTGCGGGGACGACCTCGGTCTCGGTCTCCCTCGCGAGAAGACTCCATTCATTCTGTGCGGCGATGAATCGGGGAACGCAGAGGGTGTCGGCCTGCCAGGCCGCATCCGCGATCTGCCAGCCCTTGTAGTTGGAACAGCCGTAGTAGCGGATCTTTCCCTGGTCGATCAGGCGGTCAAGGGCATCGAGTGTTTCCGCTACCGGGGTCAGGGGATCGGGTTCGTGATGCAGGTAGAGATCGATGTAGTCGGTGGCGAGCCGGCGCAGGCTGCCCTCACAGGAACGGATGATGTAGTCACGCGACCCGCGCGGAATGTCGCGCTGGTCGCTTGCCGTCTTCAGGCCGAACTTCGACACGATCGCAACGTCCTGGCGGCGGCCGGCAAGCGCCTTTCCCAGAATGCTCTCCGAGGTTCCGTCATCGTACATGTCCGCCGTATCAAAGAGGCCCACACCGGAATCGAGGGCTGCATGAACCACCCGTGTTCCCTGGTCCTCGCCCACCCACCAGCCGAGAGTGTTGCAGCCCATGCCGGCGAGCGACACCTGCAGGCCGGAGTGACCGAACGTTCTCTGCTCCATGAGCGAATCCTCTTCGTGCATTCAGCGGATATCATGCACGACGGGCGGCTCCGTTGCACGACATTGCCCCGGGTCTATGTTTCTTCGAGCAGGACCGAGGCGATGGCGTCGGCAAAGACCTGGCACCCGAGGACAATATCCTCCCTTGAGGTGTCTTCCTCGAAGGCATGGCTGATACCGCCCCTGCTCGGCACAAACAACATGGCGCTGGGAAGGATCCGTGCAAGGTTCTGGGCATCATGCACCGCTGCGCTCGGCATGGGCATCCATGCTCCCGGGGCATGGCGCTCGGCCGCCGCCTCGAGATAACGCTGCAGATCCGCATCCATGAGGGCAGCGGCGGTCCGGTCCTTCGTCGGCTCCATCGACACGGCCACCGGACCGCATGCATTGCACTCACGAACCAGGTCCGCGACGAGATCCCCGAACCGGTCCATGCGAGCCTCATCGGCATCGCGGTACTGCAGGGACAGCCACGCTCGCCCCGGAATGATGCTGGCCGCACCCGGCTCGAGGCGGATGTCGCCGATCGTCCACACGGAACGTGGTCCGGCATGCGCGGCAAACACCTCGTGAACACGTGTGGCAAAGGCCACCAGCACCGCGCCGGCGTCCCGGCGCCGTGCCATCGGAGTGGTGCCCGCATGGTTTTGCTGACCCTCGAACACTACCGACACGTCCCTGATGCCGACGATGCCCGTGACTACGCCGATGCGCCTCATCTCCTCCTCGAGCCACGGCCCCTGTTCGATGTGAGCCTCCATGTAGGCCCGGTAACGGCCGGGTATGCAACGTTCAAGGGGGCGTCCCTCGAGACCGGCATCGCGCAGCGCTGCACGCAGGGTCGTTCCGCTGGCATTGCTTGCCCCGTCAAGGTCCTCCTCCCCGACGAGATCACAGAACATCTTGCTCCCCAGCAGGCCGAAGAACGTACCTTCCTCGTCGATCCAGGAAGCGACATCGACGGCAAGATCACGGGTTTCGCGGGACTCTGCGAAGGCGCGCACCGTCTCGAGGCCATACATGACGCCCAGGGTGCCATCGAGCCAGCCTCCCGTGGGCTGGGTATCCGTGTGGGAGCCGACGAGCAACGCCTTGCCGGGATTGCGCGAGCGGCCGAAGACCGTGCCGACGCCGTCGATACCGGCGTCGAGCCCCGCATCCGCCATGCGTTCCACCAGCCAGCGGCGCGACTCCATGTCGACCTCGCTCAGGGACTGGCGAATCACGCCGTTGCCGCACCTGCCAAAGGTGCGAAGCGCCTCGAGGTCGCCCACCAGTCTGTCGCCGTTGATGACGGGCATGGTCACGTTCCTCCTGTCTTCCCCCGGCTCTCTTTCTTCACGGGAGGCGGGAGGAGGACGAGCTTGCCGATATGGGTCTTGGCCATGAAGATGCGTTGTGCCTGCCTGATCGCGCTGAGCGGGAAGGTGGCGGCCACCAGGGGGCGGACCGTGCCCTCCTCGACGGCGCGCACCAGTTTGTCGAAGACGACATCGTCCTGGGCCGTACAGCCGACGAGTGTCAGGTCCTTGAGATAGAGTGTCCGCAGATCGAGTTCGACCAGCGGTCCGCCGATGGCACCGGATGTCGCGTACCGGCCGCCGCGTTTGAGGATGTCGAGGAAACGCGGCCATGTCGCGCCGGCCACGACGTCGATGACCGCGTCGACCGATTCCTGTCCGAGCACGGCGGCGGGGTCGCTGTCGCGGTCGATCACCTCGCTGGCGCCGAGTGCCCGGACACCCTCTGCCTTGGCTGCACCGGCCACCGCGATGACCGTGGCTCCCCGGCGCCGGGCCGACTTGGCCGCCGCCGAACCCCCACCACCGGAAGGGCCCGGCACGCGGGTCCGGTCCGCCCCGCCGTCCCCACACCACCGGAGGCGCCGGTCACGAGTATCCGTTCCGCCCCCACGCCCGCTCTCTCCAGCATGTTCTCGGCGGTTGACCAGGCACAGGGGATGGAGGCCAGTTCGGCATCCGTCCAGTCGCTCGTCACGGCGTACGTCTCGGCAGACGGCGCGACGGCGAACTGGGCAAAGGCGCCATCGCACTCCGAACCGAAGGTCCAGCACTCGAACGGTCTCGAGGCAACAGGTGCGCGCATCATGCTCCTGACGATGACACGCTCGCCCATGCGAGCGGGATCGACGCCCTCTCCGGTTGCAACGATCCTGCCGCAGCAGTCGGCTCCCTGGATCCTCGGAAACGTCATCGCCACGCCGGCCCATGACGCATCGGACGCGTCGATTGCCGCCGGTCCTTCAGAGGTGGCGCCCGTCACCTTCTTCGAGTACCAGCCGATCCGCGTGTTGACATCCGTGTTGTTGACTCCCGCGGCAGCAACCCTGATCAGCACCTCGCCCGGTGCGGGAACGGGGACGGGGACGTCCTCCCGGTATTCCAGCACGTCCAGCCCACCGTGGCCGGTAAGCAGGACGGCTGCCATGGTCGAGGGAATCGTCATCATGTGTCCCTGCCGGATCGCCCATCACCTTCTGCCGGACAGATGGTCCGTGTGCAAGGGGAGCGTTGACGCCCTTCGGCCGGATCGCCACAGTCCACGCCGGCGCTCCGGGAACCCGGTGGAGAACCCTGCCATGAACGCGGACAGTCTCGTCAACGGCCCTGCCCTCAAACGACGCATGGTGCGGCATCTTGCCGGATTCGAGACACGGCAGATCTCCCCTGACGGGCGCAAGCGGGCTGCAGTCACCATGACCGTCGTCTCCGACCGCAAGGGACAGGGTGCCTTCATCCTGACACGCCGGGCAGCGCGCATGAATCGCCATGCTGGACAGTGGGCACTCCCCGGAGGCCGCCTCGATCCCGGCGAGACACCCGAGGAGGCGGCGCTGCGGGAACTCGCCGAGGAGGTCGGCCTTGATCTCGACGAAAGCGCCGTGCTGGGACGACTCGACGATTACCCTACCCGTTCAGGCTACCTCATCACGCCGGTTGTCGTCTGGGGAGGAGGCAAGGTCGAGTTGAAGGCCAATCCGCAAGAAGTCGCGGCCATCTACCGCATCCCCTTCACCTCACTCTACAGACCAGGGTCCCCGGAGTTCGTCACCATACCCGAAAGCGACCGCCTGGTGATCCGCATGCCGATCGCCGGAACCAAGATCCATGCGCCGACCGCTGCCGTGATCTTCCAGTTCCGCGAAGTGGTGCTCGGGGGACGGGCGACCCGGGTCGATCAACTCGAGCAGCCGGTGTTTGCCTGGAGCTGACTTGAGGCGGGTTTCAGCCACACCCATCCGGAACAATCACATCATGAACGACATCCCGCCCAACATCCCATCTTTCCTGTTGGGCCGCGAACCGAGGAGACCACGGTCCGGAAGGGGAGCGCCGGAGGCCGCTCACAGGAGTATCGGACCGCCGCCCCACCGCGGCCCTTACGCCATCACCGACGGTGTGGTGACCCTGGTGGAGGAGATCGACCTCGACAACCCGGGTTACGGTATCTAGGGCTACGTGAGTGCGCTGGACTACCTCGACGATATCGATGTCGGCACCGTTCTGGTCCATCGCCCTGTCCACCCCGCCATCCCGCATGTAGAGAGGCCGCGGCAAGCCGGCCGGGTACACCGCGATTGTAGCAAATGGTGCAAATGGCCCGACGATCCGGCGAGAGGTTCTTGTTCGAGGCGTGCACAAGGTTGCAGCGAAACGGAACCCGCCGGCCCTTTCGGGCAAACAAGGCGGCCGGTTTGGGCGAGGCTGGCGACAGTTTCCTCTGACAAGGCATGCAAAGCGTAGCTCGCCGAAGCTTCATCAAAGGTCGATGTCAGAATGCCGTGCGTGTGGCTTCCCAGGATGAACATGACCGGCCCGTTGAACTCGGTGACCTCGTCGAGGAAGACCCCGACATTGATCACCTGCGGCCTCGGCATGTGGTTCTCCATCTGCCAGGCGGCGTAGTCCTGGTGCCAAGCCCAGGCCTCGCCGTGATAAGCGGCCTTGGGATTGACCGGATACTGGTGCAGGTAGACATCGCCCCCGAGAAGCCGGCGCACCGGCTCGACCAGGCGCGGATGGCGCACCAGGCGCGCAAAGGACCGCTATAGCTGTGCGGCGCAAATGCGCAACGCACAGTGTCCGAGTGCTTCTCGCGGAGGACTTCGGGCCGACGGAGCTCCAGAACCTTCCCCAGGGCGGATCTGAGGACCTTCACTTCGTCTGGCGAGAGCAGGCCCTGAAAGAACAAGAGCCCGTCAGACCCGAACCGATCGATCTGATCAGGTGAGAGTTTCATTCTCTGGCCCCGCAGGATTCACAACTTCCTAACCTCGGCCAGTCAACACCGCTCGGTCGGGAGAAGCTACGCGCGGATGGTGACAGGAAAAAAGGTGCGCGCCCTCCAATCGGATCGTGTTGGGGGCGACGGTCCTGCAGGTCGCGGACACGAAGGGGCAGCGGGTATGGAACTCGCAGCCCGCCGGGCGCGCGAGGAGACTCGGGACCTCGCCGAGGAGTTCCACCTGGTCGCGAACCGCGTCCGGATCAGGCTTCGGATTGGCCGACAAGAGTGCGTGGGTGTAGGGGTGGCGTGGGTGGGCGAAGACTTCTTCCGTGCGGCCTTGCTCGACAAATCGGCCGAGATACATGATGCCGATGCGATCGGTCACGTGCCGCACGACGTGCAGGTTGTGACTGATGATCAGCATGGCCATGCCGAGGTCGTCCTGCAGTCGTGCCAAGAGGCTGAGGATGTCGCCCTGCACGGAGACGTCCAATCCAGCGGTCGGTTCGTCGGCGATGATCAGCTTGGGGTTCAGCGCCAGGGCACGGGCGACACCGACTCGTCGCGCTTGACCGCCGCTCAGTTGGTGGGGATAGCGCGCGGCAAACTCCGGCGAGAGGCCGACCATCGACAGCAAGCGCTGCAGGTCATCTTCGAGGTCTTGGCGCCCTGGTTCGTGAACTTTGAAGGGCTCGGTGATGATCGAACGGACGGTCAGGCGGGGACTGAGAGAGCCGACCGGGTCCTGGAACATCATGGCGATCTGCCGGCGAAGCGGCCTGGCCTGGCGGTCGGTGAGACCCAGAAGCTCCTGACCTGAGAAACGCACGGTCCCTCGCTGGGCCTGCAGCAGTCCGACGATGGCACGTGCCAGAGTCGTCTTTCCGCAGCCGCTCTCGCCGACGAGGCCGAAGGTTCGTCCCCCCTCCAAGGTGAAGGAGACATTGAGCACGGCGTCGATGAAGGGATCCGGATCGCGCTCAACCAGGGACTTGACTGCCCCCTTGACTCGAAAACGGACCCGCAGATTCTCCACCTCGAGCAAGGCCATTAGCCGCTTTGATCCTCGAAGTGGAAGCAGCGCACGTCATGCTGCTCGGCGACGGAATCGCTCAGGGGCGGCGAGGCTCGGCAGACTTGGTCGGCGCGCGGACAACGTGCCTCAAAGATGCAGCCTTGCGGCAATTGCACCAGGTTCGGGAGCTCGCCAGGAATGGAGGGCAGGTGGCGCGTCGGCGTCTCTAGCTGCGCGGGATCGCACGAGAGTAGCTTCTGGGTATAGGGGTGCCGCGCAGACTTGAAGATCTGTCGGGCGCTTCCGCGCTCGACCACCTCGCCCGCGTACATGACCACGACTCTGTCGCACAGCTCCGCGACCACCCCGAGATGGTGAGATATGAAGAGGATCGAGCAGCCGATGCGCCTTTGCAGTTCCTTGAGCAAATGGATGATCTGCACTTCGAGAGTGGCGTCGAGAGCGGTCGTTGGCTCGTCAGCGATCAAGAGATCCGGCTCGGCCTGCAAGGCCATGGCGATGGCAATTCGCTGGCGCATGCCGCCCGAGAACTGATGGGGAAAGTCGTTCAAACGGCTGGCCGCGTCGGGAATGCCGACCAAGCTCAGCATGTCCGCGGCGCGCTGGCGCTTTTCCTCTTTGCTCATCTGTTTCCGGTGCTGCGCGTCGATCATCTGAGTGCCGATGTTCAAGACGGGATTGAAGGTCGTCATGGGGTCCTGGAAGACGACGGACAGGCGATCGCCGCGAAGCTTTCGCATGGTGCTGTCGTCCAGGTCGAGTAGGGATTGCCCTGCAACGCGGACCTGGCCGCCAACCACCGAGGCGTTCGGCGCCAGGAGGCGCATGATGGCTGCAATCAAGGTCGACTTACCGCAGCCGCTTTCTCCCACGATGCCAACGATCATTCCCTGGGGTACCTCCAGGCTCACGTTCCGCAACGCATGGAGCGGTCCGGCCTCGGTCCGGTAATCGACAGACAGGTCCTCGACGGCGAGAACGGTCTCGATGCCGTCGATCATTCGATGATCCGTCGAAGCTTGGGGTCGAAGGTATCGCGCAAGGTCTCGCCCAGGAAGGTGAACCCGAGCGTCGTCAGAATGAGCGGGATACCACCGGCCAGGACCGGCCAAGGCGTGTTGCTGATGAAGGAGTAGCCGTCGTTCAGGATCGAGCCCCAGCTCGGCGTCGGCGGCCGCACGCCCATGCCGAGGAAGGAGAGGCCGGCTTCGATCGTCACCACGAAGGGAATGTCCATGCTCGCCAGGATGAGCAGCGGCCCGATCACGTTGGGGAGGAGATGGACCGTCATGATGCGCAGGGTGCCGACACCCATGACCCGCGCGGCCATGATGAACTCGCTCCCCTTCAGCGCCAGCGTCTGGGTGCGAACCACCCGGGCGTAAACGGGGATCTGCGTGACGACGACGATCAGCATGATCGTCTCCAAGCTCGGCCCTACCAAGGTCACCACAGCGAGTGCGAACATGATGGTGGGGAAGGAGCGCACAGTGTCGAAGGCGAAGATCAGCACCGCATCCAGCCAGCGCGGCCCAAAGCCTGCCAGCATACCGAGGGCCAATCCGATGACGACGGCCAGCCCGATGGAAATCAGGGCGACCTCCAAGGCGATGCGACCGCCATAGAGGACGCGAGAGAAGAGATCGCGGCCCAGCTGATCGGTGCCCAAGAGGTGTTCCAGGGAGGGCCAGAGCATGCGGTTGCGGACGTTGATCTCCGTGGCATCGTAAGGGGCGAACCAGTCCGCACCGATGGCACTGACGGTCACCAATGCAACGAGGATCAGCCCGACCAGACCGAGCGGCTCCCGCACCACGCGTCGCAGTCCCTTGACTGCGGCAGACCAGGCCCCCGTGGGCCAAATTGAGACTCTTTCAGCCGTCGCGCTCATTGCCCGCTTCTCTGCCTTGGGTCGAGGAGGGCATTGATCAGGTCCGCCAGGGTCGTGCAGAGCACGAACAGCATGGTGGTGACCAGGACCGAGCCCATGACTACGGGATAGTTGCGCGTGGTCACCGCATCGTAGATCAGCTTGCCAATGCCCGGCCGGGCGAAGACGATCTCTGCAAAGACGGCGCTCGACAGGAGAATGCCGATGCCGATGCCCAGCAAGGTGATGGTGGGCAGGACGGCAATCCGCAGCACGTACTTGAAGATGATAGTCGGCTCCGGTAGGCCGACGGCGCGCGCCGTGCGGACGTGGTTCTCGCCGAGTACCTCGAGCATGGAGGCGCGCACGAGGCGCGCGATGTAGCCGACCCAACCGAGCCCGACGGCCAACGACGGCAGAATCAAGTGGGAAATCTGGCTGCCGAGGTCTCCTCTCTCGCCGGCGCCAATGGCGGGCAGCCATTGAAGCCAGACGGCGAACAAGAGCAGGGCGTAAAGAGCGACCACAAAGGGCGGAATTGCGATGCAACTCACCGTCAAGACGCCACTGATCCGGTCGAACAGAGTGTTGCGCCGAACCGAGGCATAGCAGCCCAAGGGAATCCCGATTGCCGCTGCCCAGCCAATGCTGGCCAAGACCAAGATGATGGTATGGGGTGCCTGCTCGGCGACGATGGTCCCGACGGGCCGGCCGGTAAAGACGTCGTAGCCCAGCTCGCCGCGGGCAACGTCGCCCAAGAAGTTGACGATCTGGACCGGCAGGGGATCGTTCAAGCCCAGCTTCTCAAAGAGGACCTCCTTCATCTCCGGTGTCGCCCGCGGGCCCAGCATGATCTTCACCGGGTCGCCCGGCACCATGTGGATCATGCCGTAGAGCAGGGAGACGGCAGCGACGACGATCAGCACCCCCAGAAACAGCCGCTTCGCCGCGAAGGTCAACATGGCAAGCCTCGTCTCCCCTCAAAACCCGTCGCGCGGGACAGTCACATCGAGCTCTCGCTCAAAAATTCGGTCCTGCCTGTCGAAAGCGAGTGTACGGCCAAGAAGACGGAAGTCCGAGTCTGTGCAGGTCATGGTGACCTCACCTTCGGTGCGAGCTGACCAAGAGTGACGGGCAAATCCGAACCGGAAGCTGTAGTGAGCCTCGGCGGACAGCGGGTCGTCGTCCAGGATGACGTAGCTCTGCGTCGCGACGCTTTCCATCTCCAGGTCGGCCTCCTCGAGGTGTGTCGTGCCGAAGTCGTCCTCGACGCGGTAATGCGTCCGGCCGGTTTCGCGGTCGAACTCGAGCTTTCGCAAACGGCGGCCGGGACGGATCAGGGTCGTCGCCGTCGGCCTGGCACACTCGGCATGTTCAAATCCGACCGGGATGTCCTTGGCGGCCCGCAGGGGAAGGCTGAGGAGGCTATCACCTAGATGCAGAGTCAGGGTCGAAGGCTCCGGGACCGGCCAGGCCATGGGCCAATAGGACGAGGAAACCGCTAGGCGAAGCCGGTGACCGGCAGAGAAATGATAGCCAACGTCGTTCAGGCGCACGCGCAGGCGGTAGACCCGACCGGGCTCGACTGCAAGCGGCCTCTCCCGGCCCTCGCGCTGAGCGAAATTCAAGAGGCCCAGGGTGACGAGGCTCGAGGCTCCGTCGGGCGCCAGATCGCAGAGCCGAACGGCGACCAAGGCGGCCGGGCGGTCGGTGGTGATTTCGAGCTCCGCGAAGCATGTGCCGAGGATATCCAGTGGTGCGTCGAGAGGTGGGCCGTCGAAGCAAGCAGACTTGGCATCGTCCTCGCGCTGGTCCGGCGGCAGCTCCGCGCCCGGCCCTGAGGCGAACCACGGCATGTACTCTCCGGAGGCCAGGCCACAGCTCTGCGGCGAGCGAAGGGAGAGCGACGATCGGGAGGTGGCAGCTTCGACCAGCCCCCTTTCGCTCAAGTAGAGGCGCGAGGCAGGCTGTCCCTCGCCCGGCCAGCTTGCCTCGCCGACCCAGTAACCCAGCCTCTCGGCCATAGTAGCGCGGGGTGGCTCGCTTCGGCTGATCCAGGCACGCAAGGCCGGCGCGGCTTCGACGCCGTTGTCTTCGCCCTTCAACCAGCGGGCCCACCAGCGCAGGCACTCCTGCAGGAACCCGATCGCCGGTCCCGGGCAGCCCACATGGGGATAGGTGTGGCCCCAGGGCCCGGAGATTGCCTTGCAAGGGACCTGCAGGTTCTCGAGCAGCCGCCCGACCGTGTTGGGCCAACAGTCGGCCCAGCCGCCGACCGCCAGCACCGGACAACGGATCTTGTCATAGTCCGTGCAGACGGTTCCCTGAAGCCAGTAGTCATCCCGCCGTTGATGGTTCAGCCAGACCTCCAGGAACGAGGGCGTCGCTTCCAGTCGCTGGAGCCACATGTCCCGCCAGGCCTCACCGACGATCGCCGGATCCGGCGGGCGCGCATTGAAGCCCTGCATGACGGCCCCCCAGCCCACGGTCTGGCCGGGATAGCAGCCGACGAAATAGCAGCAGTCGTCGTAGTAGCGGTCGACCGAGGCGTGCACGGGGATGATCGCCTTGAGCTCGGGCGGACGGCAGATTGCCGTCTGCAGGCACACGATGCCGCCCCAGGATATGCCGGTCATGCCCACAGCGCCGTCGCACCACGGCTGTGCGGCAATCCAGGTCAGGATCTCGAGCGCATCGTCGCGCTCCTGGGGGAGGTACTCGTCGAACAGCAGGCCCTCTGAATCCCCGGAACCCCGCATGTCGACCCTGATGCAGGCGTAGCCGTGGCCGGCGAAATAGGGATGGCGCAGGCTGTCACGGACGGCCGTGGCGTCACGTTTGCGATAGGGGATGTACTCCAGGATGGCCGGTACCGGTGCCGCCTCAGCGTCCTCGGGCAACCAAAGGCGGGCCGCCAGACGCACGCCGTCGCTCATGGGGATCCAGACATTCTCAACGTGGCGAACGGCGTGTGGAAAGTGATCGACGAACCTGGTCACCGCGCACTCCCGACGGCCTAGAGGCCGTCTCTCGGTATGTGCTCGTCCCAAACCCTGGAAAAGACGCGTTCCTCGCCTTCGTAGGCCTCCAAGGTCCGGGTCAATCTGAAACTGTCGCAATCGCAGGTGAGATGCGTGTGGGACTCGGTGCGAACCCGCCAGTCGCCGCGCTCGATGTTGTGGACGAAACGATAGTCCGCCGTCGCCGAGAGGGGGTCACCATCGTCAATGCTATAGGTCTGAGTCACCAGGGAGCGAAGCTCCGTACCGATATCATCGATCCGGATGACGCCCGGGCCGATCCAAGAGGCATCATGGAATACCTCATAGGTGCAAGATCCCGACTCCCGGTCATAGGCGATCTTGCGCCTAGGCGGCGCACCGGGCTCGAGGGTCGTCGTTGGCCGCATCGCCGCACTCTCCGGCGGCCCGAAGGGCTCATAGCCCCGGTCCTCGGAACTGGCTTGCCTCACCGGCAAGGCCAGCGCACTGGCATCGCCCGTCACCGTCAGCGTCGCCGCGTGCGGTACCGGCCAGGCCATGGGCCAGTAGTTCGTCGACAGCGCCAAACGCAGGCGGTGTCCCGGAGCCAGCTCATAGCCCGTGTCGTTCAGCCTGACCGAAACGTCGTAGTCACGCCCCGGCTCGACAGCCAGCGGGCCTTCGCGACCAGCGCGTTGTGCCAGGTTGAGGATGCCGAAGGTGATCAAGGTCGAAGCGCCATCCGGCGCGACGTCACAAAGGCGGGCGGCGACGAGGCCACAAGAACAGTCCGAGGCGACCCGCAGCGCCAGTCGCGGCGTCCCCAAGATTTGCAGCGGCGCTGCCAACGGCTCGGTGTCGAAGAGTAGAGACTTGCCATCGTCCTCCCGCTGGTCGGCGGGCAACTCCGCGCTATCCCCGCCGACGAACCAGGGCATGTATTCGCCGGACGCGAGGCCGCAGCTTTGCGGTGAGCGGATCGACCGGGTATCGCCGGCGCCCGCCTCCGCCGTCAATTGGCCAGCCCCGAGGTGGAAGGTCTCGATCCGTGTCGAGGTGGGCGGCCAATCGTCCTCGGCGATCCAATGGCCGGGCCGGTCCTTGCCAAAAGGCTGCGGCGCGGCGCTGTGCAAGATGTAGCCGCGAAACAGAGGATCGTCCTCGACTCCGTTGTCCGCATCTTTCAGCCAGCGGTCCCACCAGCGCAGCGCCTCCTGGAGGAAACCGATCCGTGGGCCCGGCTTTGCGAAGCAGCAATAGTTGTGACCCCAGGGGCCCGAAATTCCCTTGCGCGGCACCTTGAGGTTGGCAAGCAGGCGACCGACGGTGTTGGGCCAGCAGTCGGCCCAGCCGCCCGTGGCCAAGACGGGACATTGAATGGCCCCGTAGTCCTCGCAGATGGCACCCTGCAGCCAGAGCGCGTCGCGGCGCTGATGGCGGAGCCAGATTTCCAAGAAAAAAGGCGTCTTCTCCAGCCGTTCGAGCCACATATCACACCAGGCGTCGCCCACGATTTCCGGGTCCGGCGGACGGCTGTTCAGGGAGTCCATCTCCGCACCCCAGCCGATAGTCTGGCCAATGTAGCAACCCATGAAATAGGCAGCATCGTCGTAGTAGCGGTCAACCGAAGAAGTGACGGGGATGATGGCCTTCAAGGCGGGCGGCCGGCGGGATGCGATCTGCATGGAGGTGATGCCACCCCAAGAGTATCCCATCATGCCGACGCTGCCCGAGCACCATGGTTGGTCGGCGATCCAGGCAATTGCTGCGACGCCGTCCTCCTGTTCTTGCGGCAGGTATTCGTCCATCAGGATGCCGTCGGACTCGCCGGAGCCCCGCATGTCCACGCGGACACAAGCGTAGCCGTGGCCTGCGAAGTAAGCGTGGACCGCAGCGTCTTGGACCGCCGTGTAGTCGCGCTTGCGGTACGGGATGTACTCCAGGATCGCCGGAACCGGCTCGGCTTCGGCATCTTCCGGCAGGATGATCCGCGCCGCCAGGCGGCAGCCATCGGACATCGGAATCCAGAGATTCTCGATGACCCGGGTTCTCACCAGAAAATCGGTAACGACCCGCATGTCCTAAGCTCCAACTAAGCGCGACTACGCCGGCCTCCACCACCCCGCCGCAATCGGTTCAGGAGAGGTTGCGAGACCGGTCAGCGGCAGCGTGCCCGATTACGAAGCACTGAAGAGGCGGAAGTCCGCATTGCCGTTGGGCCAGATGGCGGGCGTAATTCCCTCCCGGGTCAACGAGGCCGATGGGGGATGGGCAACCCAGATGAAGCAGCCGGAATCCTCCATGATCTTCATCATGCGCGCATACATCTCGTGTCGTTTGACCGGGTCGAGTTCGGCGATCGCCTTGTAGTGGAGTTCGTCGTACTCGGCGTCCGAGAACCACTCCCAGTTCCATACTCCGGCCTGCTCGGTGAGGAACCACTGGGTGCCCCAGACTGGATCAGGAGGCTGGAAGTAGAGCTTGTAGGTCATCTCCAAGCCCTGTTCGCCCTTCTCATCGGCAAGACTCCAGTAGGCGCCGCGCTCGTGGCTGTTGATGGTCAGGTCGATGCCGATGTCCGCAAGATTAGCCTGGATGATCTGGGCAGCTGTCAGCCGGTCGGTCTCCGCGATCACTTCCAACTCGGCGGCGAAGCCGTCGGCCTTGCCGGCCTCGGCCATCAAGGCGCGGGCGGCTTCTACATCGCGCTTGGGCGGTGTGCCTTCGACATGTCCCGGCATCCCTGGGGCAATCATGCTGGTCGCCCCCCGGGCAGCGCCGAAGAAGGCGCCTTCCAGGATAGCCTCGATGTCGACCGCCTTGCCGATGGCCTTGCGCACGCGGACGTCAGCGTACTTCGGGTTGTTCTTGTTGATGCCGATCCAGAAATAGTCCAAGGACGGCCGGACCACCAATTGAGCCCCTTCCGGTGGCGACTCTACGAAGGCCGGCACCGAGCTCTCGCTGACGTGGGTGAAGTCGAGTTCGCCGGCCAGGAAGCCCTTCTCGGCGATCTTGGGATCACCGATCGGCACGAGCACGACGCGCTCGTAGTGTGGCGCCGGGCCCGCCCAGCCGTCATGCCGGACGAGGGTCAGCTTCTCCTTGGGATGCCAGCTTTCGATCTTGTAAGGGCCACAGGTCGCCGGCGGGTCCACGGTGAACTTGCCGCCAATCTCCTCCATCGCCTGCTTGCACAAGATATAGCCGGCGGAATACGGCAATACGCTCCACCACATGGGCGCGAAGGGCTCTTTGGTCACGATCACGCCGGTCAGTTTGTCGACCACCTCCACGTGCGAGAGCGGCGACCAGTCAGGGCCGTTCGGCGCATTGAGTGCCGGGTCGTTGTAGCGCTCGAAGGAATACTTCACGTCTTCGGCCGTCACCTCGCCGAAGCCGTTCGTCCACATGAGGCCCGGCCGCAAGGTGAACTTGGTATGGGTGTCGTCGATCTGCTCGATCGACTCGGCGGCGACCAGCTCCCATTTCCACTCCTCACCGCCGACGAAATCGATCAGCTTTCCGTGAATCAGGTTCATGGTGTCGAAATCGGGCCCGGACTGCCAGAACGGCGGATCGATCATCGCGATGTCGCCGAGCACCCGGGCCGTCAGGGTATCGCCGGCGGCGTTAACGCGGCCCGGGCCGATCGCCATTGCCGTGGTGCCGGCCAGTGTCCCGGCCATGAAGCTGCGGCGGGTGGAATTCGTGAACGTCAAGGTGAGCCTCCCAAAGCCTAGGTCAGGGGGACTATACATTTGGTTTGATGATTCGCAACTCGGGCCCACCCTGTCAGAGGGTCTCCTGTTCGCCATCGAACGCGCTTTGAGCAAGGCCGCAACCCTTTGGCCCCGCAAACGCATGTACGGTGTGGACCGTCCGTACCGTCCGATGGCCAGGGACGTGCTTGAGCATCTGGAACTGTACGGCATCCGGTTCTTCAGAAAACCGCCACGCCCGCCCCACAGCATCCCGCCCGGCAACCTGCACCTTCGATGACATCGAGTGACTCTCGCGTCAAGTGCGCCCTACCGGTCAGACGAGCGCCGAGTTGCTGGAGGAGTGCCAGCTCCTTGCATTCTCTATTCCCAACACACTCCACCATCAGGACGTCGCCCATTCTTCATCACTGACAGGAGCGCCGAGCGGCCGCCGGGGAAGCAGCCGTAGAGCGTTGCCCGGTAGCGTGCGTGTGGTGTCCATACGGCCCAGGAGGCGGTCCTCTTCATGGCGTCCCTGTGGCGTTGTGGAACACCGGGCCCGAGGCATCTCATGTGTCGCTCTTGTTGTGTCCGCAACTGACCACTGATGTGGCTACGCCTCGTGCATCACATGCGGCGTACTCTCGTGATCCCCGTGATCATTCCGACGCCCGAACACCACGGGCTCACCCGTGGTAAAGCGTCAAAGCTGGCCCGGTGCCGTTTCTTTATGGCCAGTTTGTGGCGTCGGGAGGCCCGCTGCTCCGCCGGTTCTGCAAAGGGCCTGGACGGCCTGTGTATCTCGGCTGTCTTTTCCGCAAATGCAACTACTGTGCCCGGGAACGAGGTCAGTTGTGGCTCGCGCCATGGGGCCATACGACAGACCTGCATGTGTCACGTCACAAGGCGTCTATTGGGAGAGGGAAAAACAGGGATGCGGTGTGCCAGCATGGCCTCAATCGGGTTGACGTTTCAGCCACACCGAGGTGTCGTGGAAGAGACCGCCTCCGATCGGGGCGCCGGGTTCCGCCGAAACCAGGAGATTGATGCCCACCCCTTCGTCGAACGCGCTGTTGGGCCAGACACTCTCGACGATGACCGTGCCCGCCAGCTGGTCGTCCGCGACACGGGCCCGCAGCACGACGCTGCCCTTGTCGTTGCCCAGGCGCACCCGCGAGCCATCCGTGATTCCGAGGGGACGGGCATCATCGGGATGAATCTGGGCGGTGGGCGTTTTCTCGTGCCGGATGGATGTCGGCGTTTCGGTGAAACTCGAGTTGAGGTAGTTGCGCGCCGGCGCCGTCACGAGGCGCAGGGGATGGCGGGTGTCGATGACATCCCAGAAATCGGGAAACCCCGGCATGGTGTGCGGCACCCCTTGCGGACCGAAGACATTGTGCCGGTGAGACCAGTCCGCGCGGAAACGGAAGCGACCATCGGCGTGACCGAATCCCTTGATGAAGTGGGCGCGCTCGAAGTCGGGCTGGACGTCCATCCATCTCCTGGCAACGAGATTGTCCAGCGGGCCCCATCCCGATGCCTGCATCAGGTGATCGGCCAGTGCAGCGGGTGTCATGGAGAACCCGGGGTGTTCGTCTGCCACCCCGAGCCGGCGGGCGAGATCGCAGATGACGTCGTGGTTGCTGCGGCACTCTCCCGGGGCCGAAACCAGCTTGGGACCCCACATGATGTGCTGATGTCCGCCGCCCTGGTAGATGTCGTCATGTTCGAGGAACATCGTGGCGGGCAGCACGATATCCGCCATCCTGGCCGTTTCCGTCATGAACTGCTCGTGCACGCAACAGAAGAGATCATCGCGGGCGAATCCCCTGTGCACGAGGCCGAGATCGGGAGCCACCACCATCGGGTTGGTGTTCTGAACCAGCATGGCGGTCACCGGAGGACCTTCACCGAGATCGCTCTTGGCGCCGACAAGGACCGGGCCGATGCGCGACTGATCAAAGACACGAACTGACGCGTCCCTCCGGTCGATGCCCTCGATCATCGTGCGGTCCCAGTGGTAGATCTGGCCGTTGTTGTGAAAGGCGCCGCCACCTTCGTGACGCCACGAACCGGTTACCGAGGCGATGCAACTTGCGGCATGCATGGAGACGGAGCCGTTGCGGCCGCGACAGAATCCGTAACCCAGGCGCAGATAGGTCTTCGGCGTTCGGCCCACCAGCCGGGCAAAGGTCTCGATCCTGTCGGCCGGCACGCCACAGACCGCTTCGGCCCACTCGGGCGTTCGGGTCTCGAGGTGCTTTTCGAGTCCTGCCGGATCATCGGTGTAGCGGTCCATCCATCGGCGGTCGGCCATATCGTCGCGGAACAGGACATGCATGACGCCGCAGGCCAGGGCCGCGTCTGTTCCGGGTTTCACGCACAGGAAGAGGTCCGCCTTCTCGGCCGTGCCTGTGCGGTAGGTGTCGATGACGACGATGCTCGCACCGCGTTCCTTGCGTGCTCGCATCGCGTGGGTCATGACGTTGACCTGCGTGTTGACCGGATTGGTGCCCCAGATGACGACACAGTCGGACTTCGCCATCTCGCGGGGGTCTGGTCCCATGAGCGCTCCGGTACCGGCGATGTAGCCGGCCCAGGCCAGGGTCGTGCAGATGGTGTTGTGCTGTCCGCTGTAGCGCTTGACATGGCGCAGCCGGTTGATGCCGTCTCGCATCACCAGGCCCATGGTGCCGGCGTAGTAGTAGGGCCAGACCGTTTCGGGACCATGGCGGGCTTCCGCTTCGGCGAAACGGGTCGCGACCTCGTCCATCGCCTCATCCCAGGTGACCGGGACAAAGTCCGTCGAACCCTTGTCCCCGACGCGGCGCAGTGGTGTCGTCAGGCGCTGCGGATGATGGATCCTCTCCGCATAGCGCGCCACCTTGGCGCAGACGACACCGGCGGTATAGCTGTTGTCCTTCGCTCCCCTCACCCTGCCGATACGGTCCGCCGCGAGAATGTCGACTTCAAGGGCACACGTCGACGGGCAGTCGTGCGGGCAGACGCTGTATCCCTTGCGGACCGGTTCGGACAGCATGGGTCACTCTCCCCGGGTCTGATGAAGCTGGCGGCGTGGCACCGGTGGCCTCTCCTGCTACCAGGTCAGCATGGGCATGATACCAGCCGGTCGGACGTCATGGCGGCGGCAAGCGTCACTCCCCCGGGGTCGGATGAGGCGGGCGGCGTGGCACGGGTGGCCTCTCTTGCTACCAGGTCAGCAGGGGCATGATCCCAGCCGGTCGGACGTCATGGCGCCGACAAGCCTCATCCACCAGAGTCTGCGGCGGGACCCGTTCCGGCGCAATGCCCCAGAAATGTGCCGGCAGGCCACCGGTGATCCATACTGCATCGATACCACTGTCGCGCGCCCCGACAATGTCCGTACCGATGCCATCTCCCACGGCAAGGACGCGTTCCGGGAGAGCATCCGCGAGCATGCCGAGACACCGCCGGTAGACCGACGGAAAAGGCTTTCCCTCCTGGCGCATGGACCCGCCGCGGGCCACATAGGCCTCGGCGATCATGCCGGCACAGATTTCGCGCGCTGCGCCACGCAGGACGAACCTGTCGGGATTTGCCGACAGCATCGGCAGGCCGCGTGCGAGCGCCGGTTCGAGTTCGGGCATGATGTCGTCAAGGGTCTCGCCCGGACGACGGATGCCGCAGCACAACACGAAGTCCGCGTCGTCGACATCGGTGCATCGCTCGTGGGCAAGCCCGTCAAGGAGACAGGCGTCCCGTTCCGTTCCCAGGTGCCAGAACCTGGGACCAAGCGCTGCATACCAGGAGTTCTCACGTTCCTCGACGGCCAGGCGTGTCGCAAGGCCGGCTGTCATGATGCCGTCCCAGGCACAGTCGGGAACATCCATCGCCTCCAGTTGCCGGGCAATGGCCTGCGGCGTGCGCGGCGCATTGGAGAGCAGCACGACACGACCTCCCAGGCGGCGGAACGCCACGAGTGCATCGACAGCACAGGCATGGGCCTCGACACCGTCGTGCAGGCATCCCCACAGGTCCACAAGCAATCCGTCGTAACGACCGGCCAGCGAGGAAAGGCCGTGGATCAGCGGGATCGTCATCGGTTCCGTCGCCTCCGGCGTGATGTTGTTCCTGCCATCTCGTCCTTCGCTTGCCAAGGTTCTAAAGGTTGCCCGGAGAAAGGCGTGTCGGCACAGTGTCATGTGAACGGTCGAGGTGACAGGCGTGTGACGGTTCTTGCCACAGGGCGGCTCATGCTGCGCCCCCTCGCCCGGGGTGACCTCCCGGCGCTCGAGAACCTGTTTGCGGACCGGGAGCACATGTGGGATCTCATGGACATCCCGGGACGCTCCAGTGATCCCGGTGACCTCGCCCGGTACTACCTTGAACGGTCACTGTGGGCCTTCGAACACCACGGTGCCGGCATGTGGGGCATTCGCGAGAAGGACCGGAGCGACGCGCCCATCATGGGCTACACGGGATTTGTCATGGACATCGGCGATGACGTCAATCCGGCCGAGCGGCTGGAGGCGGGATGGGCCATCGCCCGCCGGGCAGCCGGAAGGGGTCACGCGGCCGAGGCCACAGCGAGGGTTCTCGAACACGCCTTCACGGATCTGGGCGCACACTACATCCAGGCCATCACGAGCCCCCACAACCTCGCCTCGAGGCGCCTGATGTCGAGACTCGGATTCACGTACGACAGGGATGTCGTCGCCTACCAGGGCCCCCAGGTTCTCTACACGCTCGGCCGGCAGGACTGGCTGGCGGAACGCCGTTCGCCTGGGCACCGGGGCGGCGTCAGCCGGGAAGCGTCATGGTGACGACCGGAACCAGCCGCCCTGCCGGGGCCAGGGGGATTGTCTCGTGGTGCCTCTTCGACTGGGCAAACTCCCCCACCCCCACCATCGTCATCACGTTCATCTTTGCCCCCTACTTCGCGCGTGCCATTGCCGGCAGCGAGGCCGAGGGCCTTGCCCTGTGGAGCTGGGGTATCGCGGTGTCGGCACTCGTCATCGCCTTCCTGGCGCCGGTGGTAGGCGCCATCGCCGATGCCGGCGGCCGGCGCAAGCCATGGGTCACAGGCTTCAGTCTCATCATGGTTGTGGCGACGGCGGCGCTGTGGTTCTGCGCACCCGAAACGCGCTGGATCATTCCGGCCCTGGTTCTCGTCGCCCTGGTCAACATCGCCTTCGAAACGTCGCTCGTCTTCTATAACGCCATGCTGCCGGACCTCGTCTCCCCCTCCCGGTTCGGCCGCCTGTCGGGATGGGCCTGGGGCCTGGGATACGCAGGTGGAATCGGATGCCTCCTCCTGGTCCTGGGGTTCTTCGTTCTGGCCGATCCACTACCCTTCGGGCTGGAACGCGACGAGGCGGAGCATATCCGTTTCACCGCCGTCATCACGGCACTCTGGTTCATCGTCTTCAGCTGGCCGTTCTTCCTGTTCACTCCAGACCGACCGGGCACCGGACGGCCGCCGGCAGAAGCCGTGCGCATCGGTATCAGGCAACTCGTGGACACGCTGCGGGAGTTTCGCCAGCACCGCACGATCTTCCGGTTTCTCATCGCCCGCCTGCTCTATGTTGACGGCCTCAATACGCTCTTTGCCCTGGGGGGCGTCTACGCCGCCACCACATTCGCCCTGGACGAGGAGTCGGTGTTGCTGTTCGCCATCCTGCTCAACATCACGGCCTGCGCAGGGGCCGCGGTCTTCGGCTGGGTGGACGACCGGATCGGAGCGCGGCGGACCCTGCTTGTCGCACTCGCCGCCCTCATCGTGATCAGTGCCGTCGTCCTGATCACCGAATCGACGCTCTGGTTCTGGATCCTCGGTGGCCTGCTCGGCATCTTCATCGGCCCGGTGCAATCGGCAAGCCGATCACTCATGGCCCGCCTCGCCCCGTCGCACCTGACCGGCGAAATGTTCGGCCTGTTCGCGCTCTCCGGCAAGATCACCAGCTTCGCCGGGCCGCTTCTCGTCGGTGTGATCGCCTATGCAACATCGAGCCAGCGCCTTGGCATGGCTGTCATCGTTGTCCTGCTGGCAGCCGGCTGGCTGGTGCTGAGCACCCTGGAGGAGCAGCAGGACCGCTCCTGAACCGTCCGCGACTACAGTCTCTCCCCGGTCATCAGCCGCGGCAACCGGCCGGCCACCCCCATGGCATCCTTCATGAGCTGGCGCTTGACGGGTTTCATGGATCCGACGAGGGCCAGACCGAGGCCACGGGCCAGCGCCACCGGAGGCGAGCGCATGGCAAAGAGGCGGTTGAGACCGTGGGTCATGGCGACCAGCATCCACGTATCGACGCGGCGCCGGCGGGCGTAGGCCGCCAGGGCAGCGCCCGTGCCCGGATCCAGTCCGAGACGTGCCATGTCGGCCAGGACTTCGGCGAGCACAGCCGCATCGCGGATGCCAAGATTGAACCCCTGACCGGCGATGGGATGAATGGCATGGGCGGCATCACCCACCAGGGCCAGCCGCCAGCCGGTCAACCGGTTGGCGACCACCAGGGAAAGATGATGGTCGAGGACCGGTCCCGTCACCTCCAGCGGTCCCAGAAAGTCGCCGAACCGCCACGCCAGTTCCTCTGAAAAGCTGCCGTGGTCGATTTCGAGCACCCGCCTGGCGATTTCCTCGTCCTCGGTCCACACGATTGAGGAGCGATCCCCCGGCAGCGGCAGAATGGCAAAGGGACCACCGGCAAGGAAACGCTCGTGGGCGATACCGTTATGTGGTCTCGAGTGGCGTACCGTGGCGATGATGGCGGTCTGCCGGTAGTCGTGCTGCCAGGCATCAATGCCGGCCATGGCGCGCAACGGCGAGCGGGCGCCGTCGCAGGCAACGACAAGGCTGCAGCGGAGCCTGGCGCCATCATCAAGGCCCAGGGTTGCCCCCGCGTCGTCGCATTCCATGGCGACAACCCCGGCGCATACCGGATGGACCCGTGCGGCGCGCCCCACCGCGCTGTCGAGCGCCTGCCGGAGGACCCGGTTCTCCATGATCCATCCCATGGGATGGTCACCGACATCCCGATGGTCGTAGTGAAGGAAGAAGGGTGATTGCCGATCGGAGACGCGAATATCAAGGATGGGCTGGGCGCGGGGAGCGATGTCCCGCCATGCATCCAGCCGTTCAAGAACGAGCTTCGAACCCCAGGAAACGGAGGACACGCGTCCGTCGAACGAACTGTCGAGAATTGTCTGGCGGGGAACCCTCTCGACGAGGGCGACCTCGAATCCTGCCCGCGCCAGGGCAAGGGCAGCCGTCATGCCGCTCATGCCACCGCCGACGACACAGATATCGAAACGCGATTCCATGGCTCCATTCAACCTCACATCCGGTCCGACGTCATCACTGGCAGCGCCGGCGCGACAATGGTAGCAAGCAGCCGGGGATACCCCGTCAAGGACATCCAGGGAGCCGGGACGATGATGTGGCACGACATGACGGCGCTGCAGCTTGGCGGGGAGATTGCCGGGGGCGCGATCGATCCCGTGGATCTTGCCGAACACTTTCTCGAGCGCATCGAGACACTCGATGCGAACCACCGGATCTTCATCCGCCTTTCCGAGGAACGTACCCGCGCGGAGGCCGAGGCCGCCCGTCGCCGCCAGCGCCAGGGTCTGGGACGGGGTCCTCTCGACGGCGTCCCGGTGTCCTGGAAGGATCTGGTGGACGTCGCCGGTGTCGAGACGACGATGGCGGCACGGGCTCTCGAGGGCCGTGTGCCCGAGCGCGACGGAGTCCTGCTGCAGCGCGCCACGCAGGCAGGCACCGTGTTCCTGGGCAAGACCAACATGACCGAGTTCGCCTTCTCCGGACTCGGCATCAACACGACCCATGGAACACCGGCCAATGCCCATGACGCGGCCGTCGAACGCATTCCCGGAGGCTCGTCGTCCGGAGCCGGTGTCGCCGTTGCGCGCGGCCTTGGCCCGATCGCGATCGGCAGCGATACCGGAGGGTCGGTGCGCATTCCCGCCAGCCTCAACGGAGTGGTCGGTCTCAAGACCACCATTGGCGCGCTTCCCATGGATGGAGTCATGCCACTGGCGTCGCTGTTCGACACCATCGGACCGCTTGCCGGGGACGTGGCCGATGCCGCGGCCATGTGGTCGGTCCTCTCGGGCAGGACGATGGCTGACCTTGACGGCGCCCGGGTCAAAGGCAAGCGCCTCGTCGCGGTCGCCTCACCGATGTGGCGCGGAATCGATGAGGGCATTGACCACACCTGCCGCGCGGCCCTCTCGCGACTCGAAGCTGCCGGCGCAAACGTCGAATGGCAGGATGTCGACGAGTTCGCGGAAGCGATGGATGTCGCGGGCCGGCTGATCACGACGGATGCCTGGTCGTGCTGGTCCGGTGTGGTGAGTGACATGCCGGAACGGATCTTTCCCTTCATGCTGCCCCGGTTCCTTGCCGGCAAGGTCCAGGCCGGACACGAGGTTCTTGAGATCCTGCGTCAACTCGATTCCCTGGCCGACAGGCTCCACCGCAGGATGGGCGGTTGCGATGCCCTGGTTGCCCCCACCGTCCGTATCGGTGCTCCGAAGATCGCCGATCTCCTTGAAGACGAGAAGACGTACAGGACCGCGAACGCCGCGATGCTCGGAAACACGACGCCGGGCAATCTCCTGAAGGTCTGCGCTGTCACCCTGCCTTGCGGGAAAGACGCATCCGGCATGCCGGCAGGCCTGATGCTGATGCAGCGGCCCGGCAGGGAGGAGGCCCTGCTGCGTGTTGCCAGAGCCGTCGAAGCCGCCGGAACGACGCAGCTGCCTTCGTGACCCGATTTCATCCACACGCCGCCGGCATCATCCTGATGCTGCTGTCGCTGTCGCTGATCAACACCTCCGATGCCCTGGCAAAGTGGACAATCCAGGATCTGCCGATCTTCCAGATCATGGTGTTCCAGGCCTGCGGCCTCGTGGTCATGGCGCTGCTGGTGTCGCGCCAGCCCAATCCGTTGCGCCTCATCCGGACCGCCGATCCAGGCTGGCAGATCGCCCGTTCCGCCTGCCAGTTCGCCATGGGGTTCACGTTCTACAGCGGCCTCAGGGTCCTCCAGTTCGCCGATCTCATCGCCATTCTCTTCATCGGTCCCCTGGTGATCACGGCCATGGCCCACGTGTTTCTCAACGAGCGCGTCGGATGGCATCGCTGGGCCGCCTGTGCCATCGGTCTCGTCGGCGGTCTCGTCATCGTGCGCCCCGGTTCGGGACTGATGGGATGGGGCGCCATCTGGCCGGTGCTGGCAGTCGTGCTCTGGTCGATCTATGTCGTCATCACACGCAAGATTTCCGTGAGAAATTCCACTGCAAACATGATGTTATGGTCATCCCTGGTCACCCTGGGCGTACTTGCGGCGATGAGCCCATGGTACTGGCAATCACCCGTTGGCTGGCAATGGGCGGCGCTGTTGGTGATTGCCCTGCTCTCGTCAAGCAGCAACGGTCTCGTGATCAGGGCCTACACCCTGGCGCCGGCCTCGCTGCTGGCGCCCTTCATCTACACGGAAATAATCGGCGCCACGTTCTATGGCTGGGTCTTCTGGCGCGAGTTTCCGGACACATGGACATGGTCTGGCGCCATCATCATCATCCTTGCCGGTCTCTATGTCGCTCGACGGGAAGCCCTGGCACGCCGGGACGCAAGTTGACCAAGACCGGGAGGAACACCGTTTAACAGACCATCAACAATGAATATTTTGATTGCAGGGGGTGATGTGTGCGACACTCCCGACCGTCCGCGGAATGACAGCATGATCAGCGACAGACTTGAAACCCTGAAGGAATATCCTTTCCGGCGCATGAACGCGCTCATCAAGGACGTTCCCTTGCCCGAGGGCAGCAGCGAGGCGATCGCGATGTGGATTGGCGAGCCGCGCCATGGTGTGCCGGAGATTGCGCGCCAGCCACTGGCTGATTCCTTCGCGGACTACAGCAGGTATCCCCCGGTGGAGGGCACACCGGGCCTCAGACGCACCATGGCCGCCTGGCTCTCCCGGCGCTACGGACTCGCCGATGGCTTCATCGACCCCGACCGGAGCATCATTCCGGTCCAGGGAACCAGGGAAGGTCTCTTCATGATCGCCCTCGCAGCCGTGCCGACAACGGGGGCGAAGGGCACACCGCTGGCGCTGATGCCCAATCCCTTCTACCCGCCCTACAAGGCGGGTGCCGTGGCCGCCGGGGCACAGCCGGTCTTCATGCCCTGCACCTCGAAGAACGGCTTTCTGCCGGATCTCGACAGTCTCACCGGTGATGTCCTCGACAGAACGGCCATCTTCTACCTTTGCTCCCCTGCCAATCCACAGGGTGTGGTGGCTGACCCCGACTATCTCCGGCGGGTTGTCGATCTTGCCAGACGGCACGACTTCCTGCTGGTCTCGGACGAGTGCTATGCGGAGATCTGGGATCGTGCGCCACCGCCCGGTGTCATGCAGATCTGTGCCGAGGATGGCGATCTGTCGCATGTCGTGTGCTTCCATTCACTGTCCAAGCGCTCCAGCATTCCCGGTCTGCGTCATGGTTTCGTGGCCGGCGATCCCGATTTCCTCGCGGCCTACTTGCGCCTGCGCAGATATGCAGCGGCGGCAAGCCCGATGGCCGTCATGGCCACCGCCGAGGTGCTGTGGTCCGACGAGGGTCACGTCGAGGAGAACCGCCGGCTCTACCGGGAGAAGATCGACATGGCCGAGGCCGTTCTCGGCAACCGTTTCGGGTTCTTCAGGCCGCCCGGCGGCTTCTTCCTGTGGCTGGATGTCGGCAACGGTATCGAGGCCGCAAGGAGGTTGTGGGCCGAAGCCGCCGTCAAGGTCCTCCCTGGCGCCTACCTTGCCGAGGACAGGGCCGATGGCACCAATGACGCCCTCCCCTACATCAGGGTGGCTCTGGTGGGCGATCACGACTCCACGCGGGAAGGTCTGACCCGTCTTGCGGAAACACTGGCAGAAGGGGACTGAGTCATGGCCACACGACCGGTATCGTCCTTTCCCAACCTGCTTCCGGCGACAGCACTGGCGTGGATGAGCCGCCGGCTGATGGAGGCCCTCGGCGTCGCCTGCCTCGCGGTGGCCGGCTGGTTCATCCTGGCTCTCGTCACGTTCGATGTTGCCGATGCATCACTGAATTACGTGACGGACGGACCCGTGCTCAACCTTGCCGGCGCCCCGGGCGCCACCGTGGCCGAAGCGATCCTCACGTTCACCGGGCTCGCCGGACTCCTGCCGGTCGTCGTGCTGATCGCATGGGCACGTTCCCTCATCATCCGTCACCGGCTGTCCCGTCCGGTCTGGCGCGCTCTCGCGATCCTCGCAGCGACACTCCTGTCGATGCCGGCTCTTGCGGCAACGCCGGCAAGCGAGTGGTTCGTTGCCGGTGCGGGCGGCATTGGCGGAACCCTGATGGTGACCTGGGCCGCACAGACGCTCGGAGTCTCCCTCGCCACGGCACAGGATTATGCCCTGGCTCTCCATGTGCCGGCACTGGCCGCCCTGGTGTTCGCGGCAGCCGTTCCCTGGGCCGATGTCAGGCTGGCCTGGCGATTGTGCCGCGCCGCGGCGCACGGTCTCAAGCGCCTGAAACAAAGGATCGCGCTGTGGCGGGCCGGCGGGAGTGAGCCGGCAACCCTCGGCGATGCGGTCCCCGATTTCCCGATACCCAGGGGAGATCTGTCGCGGCGCCCCACCCGGAAGAAATCCCGCAAGAAGGGTTCCGGAACGGCCGACCGCCGGAAAACCGCCGGCAACCGGCAGCCGGCGCCACGCAAGAACCAGCGCCATGACGGCACCTTCGAGCTTCCTCCCCGCGAACTCCTGGTCAATGTCGATTCCTCGCGGCGACGCGAGGTCAACAGGAGCGCGCTGGTCGAGAAGGCACGGATGCTTGAAGAAGTGCTGTCGGACTTCGGTATTCGCGGCCACATCGAGGATGTGCGCGAGGGCCCGGTGGTGACACTCTACGAACTCGAACCCGATGCCGGCATACGCGCCAGCCGCATCATAGGGCTGGCCGACGACATCGCACGGAACATGTCTGCGGTCTCGGCCCGCGTGGCCGTTGTCCCCGGGCGCACCGTACTCGGCATCGAACTTCCCAACGACGACCGCGAGACGGTGGTTCTGCGCGAACTTCTCGAAACCCGCGCCTTCACCAGGACGGATGTCAGGTTGCCGATCGCCCTGGGCAAGCAGATTTCGGGCACCCCGGTGATCGAGGATCTGGCCAACATGCCTCACCTGCTGGTTGCCGGAACGACCGGGTCCGGCAAGTCGGTGGCGGTCAATGCCATGATCCTGTCCCTCCTCTACAGGCTTTCACCAGACGAGTGCCGGCTCATCCTGATCGATCCGAAGATGCTGGAACTCTCGGTCTACGACGACATTCCACACCTTCTCGCACCGGTGGTCACCGAACCGCACAAGGCGGTCATGGCCCTGAAGTGGGTGGTCGGCGAAATGGAAAAGCGCTACCGCGGCATGCAGAAGATCGGGGTGCGCAACATCGAGGGCTTCAATGCCCGTGTCGCCGCGGCGCTCGCAGAAGGCACCGCCCTGACGCGTACCGTGCAAACCGGTTTCGACGCCAGAACGGGTGATCCGTGCTTCGAGGAGGAGGTGATCGCCGACAGGCCCCTGCCCTTCATCGTCGTCGTGGTGGACGAGATGGCGGATCTCATGCTGGTGGCAGGCCGCGACATCGAGGGCGCCATCCAGCGCCTGTCACAGATGGCCCGCGCCGCCGGCATCCATCTCATCATGGCCACCCAGCGGCCTTCGGTCGATGTCATCACAGGCACCATCAAGGCCAACTTCCCGTGCCGCGTGTCGTTCAACGTCACCTCCAAGATTGACAGCCGCACGATCATTGGCGACCAGGGCGCCGAACAGTTGCTCGGCAAGGGCGACATGCTGTTCCTGCGCGGCGGAGGCCGGCTGACGCGCATTCACGGACCCTTCGTCAGCGATGAGGAGGTGCGCGAGGTTGTCGCCTATCTGCGCACGCAAGGCACGCCCGACTACCTTGACACCATCACTGAGGAACCCCTGGACGCCGGTGATGCCCTGCCGGACATGGCGGCTGGCGGAGCACCCGACAAGAACCGGGCACTCTACGACCGCGCCGTCTTCATCGTGACGAAGGAACAGAAGGCGTCGACCAGTTTCATCCAGCGCCACCTGCAGATCGGGTACAACCGCGCCGCCTCGATCATCGAACAGATGGAGAAGAGCGGTGTGGTCAGCGCCGCCAATCACGTCGGAAAGCGCGAGGTTCTCGCGAATCCGCCGCCCGGTGATGACTAGAGGGCGGTCACGGCACCGACAACGCTGGCAAACGGGCATTTTCTTGCCCGCATCCCTTGTCTCCGGCAGCAGGCAGGCGCACAAGGGATGAGACGCCGGTAACCAGCGACCACAGCCATGTTCCAGATCTACCTGCCGATCGCGGAGATGTCCGTCGACATCTTTCTCCTGCTCGGCATGGGTGGTGCGGTCGGCTTTCTGTCGGGCCTGTTCGGGGTCGGTGGCGGATTCCTGATGACGCCCCTGCTCATCTTCATCGGTGTCCCGCCCCCGGTGGCCGTGGGGTCCGAGGTGAACCAGGTGGTGGCGGCGTCGGTCTCGGGTTTCATGGCGCACTGGCGGCGGCGTCAGGTCGATTTCAAAATGGGCGGCGTGCTGATCGCCGGTGGTGTGCTCGGTTCGGTCTTCGGTGTATGGCTGTTCGGCATCCTGCGCCAGATCGGCCAGATCGACCTTGTCATTTCGATCTCCTATGTCGTCATGCTGGGCTCCATCGGCACGCTGATGATGGTGGAGGCGCTGCGCACCATCCTGCGCCGGCGCAGCGGCACGACGGTACGCCGCAAGGCCCACGTGCATCACTGGGGCCACGGGCTGCCCTTCAAGATGCGCTTCCGCACATCCAGGCTCTACATCAGCGCCGTGCTGCCGATCACGCTCGGTTTCGTCATCGGCATTCTCGCCGCCATCATGGGTGTGGGCGGTGGTTTCTTCCTGGTGCCAGCCATGATCTACCTGCTCGGCATGCCGGTCGGCGTCGTCATCGGCACATCGCTCTTCCAGATCACCTTCGTGACGGCCACTGCAACCTTCCTGCACGCCTCCAGCACACAGACAGTCGATGTCATGCTGGCCGGAATCCTGACACTGGGAGCCGTGTTCGGCGCCCAGTTCGGCACCAGGGTCGGGGCGGAGCTGCGCGGCGAGGAGTTGCGCGGACTTCTGGCTCTTGTCGTCCTGGGCGTCTGCGTGACCCTGCTGTGGCGCCTGGTGGCCGAACCGGCCAGTCTCTACACCCTGTCACCGACGGGGTTCCATTGAAACGCCTGCTGGTCCTTGCGCTCCTGGTGGCGGTCTCTGCCGGCCCCGGCAGATCGGCCGCCCAGGAGATCATGGCAGGTCTGTCACACCATGCCATCGGCATTACCGCCGACTTTGCCGGAACCGAGATCCTCGTGTTCGGAGCGGTCGAGAACGAAGGCGACATCGTCGTTGTTGTTCGCGGGCCGCGCCGGGAGGTGGTGGTCCGCAAGAAGGCGCCGGTCTTCGGCATCTGGATCAACGCCCAGTCAGCCATTTTCCAGTCTGTTCCCGGTTTCTACGGCCTTGCGTCGACGCGTCCTCTCAGTGAGATCGTCGATGCCGACATGCGCCGGGTCATGGAAATCGGCATCGACGGGCTCAGACTCGAACCTGCCGACATGGATCCGTCCCTGCGCGACGAATTCCGCGCGGCGCTGATCGAGCTGAAGCAGGCCGAAGGGCTCTACCCGGTGGAACCGAGCACCGTCAGCCTCGCCGGTGGCCGGCTGTTCCGCGCCACCATCGCCCTTCCGGCGGGCGTACCTGTGGGAACCTACGCCGCGGACACATTCCTGATACGTGATGGCGAGGTGGTGGCTGCACAGTCGTCGCCACTGATCGTCTCCAAGGCCGGATTTGGCGCCGAGATCTACAATTTCGCCCACCGCGAGTCCGAGTTCTACGGCATCGCCGCCGTCATCGCCGCCGTCATCGCCGGCCTTGCCGGCAACCTCCTGTTCCGGCGGACCTGATCGTGACACAATCCGGACCACGATGAGCGAGACAACGCCAAGGCACGCCGGACGTCCCGGACATGTCGCCGGACAGGTCAAGTTCCTGGTCTGCGTCGACGCTTCGCCCCCCAGCCGGGTGGCGGTGCACTACGCCTGCCGCCGGGCCAAGAACACCGACGGCCGGGTGGCGCTTCTCCACGTCGTGCAGCCCGTGGATTTCAGGCAATGGTCCGGCGTCGAACACATGATGCGCGAGGAACAGCTCGAAACGGCCGAGGCTCTGCTCAACGATCTCGCGCAGGATGTCAACTCCTGGGCGGGCGTGATGCCCGAACTCCTGGTGCGCGAGGGCCGCATTGGCGACGAGATCCTGGGTGCGGTCGACGACGACCCGCTGATCGACCTCCTGTGCGTCGGATCGAACCCCGCGGAAGGCAGGGGAAAGCTGGTCTCCTGGCTCGCCGGACATCTCGCCGGTCGTCTCACCATCCCCCTTGTCATCATCCCGGGCACCATCTCCGACGAGGACATCATCAACATCACGTGACGGCCCGCGGTTGACCCGGAGGCCGGTCAGACCTCCGGCCGGGGCGCACATGGGCGATGGTGGATCGGGTCCCGCACCTCTTGCCCGGCATCTCCACCCTTGAATTCCCGAGGGCCAATCGCCACTATGTTAGGACAAGAGAACACAAAGCGGGCTCGAACCGTGTTCATCCAGACTGAAGACACACCTAATCCTCTGACCATGAAGTTCCTTCCCGGAAGGACCGTCATGGACTCGGGAACCGCAAACTTTCCGGATTCCGGTTCCGCCGACACATCACCACTGGCACACCGTCTCTTTGACGTTGCCGGGGTGACCGGCGTGTTTCTCGGCCGGGATTTCATCTCCGTGACACGATCGCCGGAGAACGACTGGCAGATGATGAAGCCGGTCCTTCTGGGGGTCATCATGGAGCACTTCGTGACCGGTGCTCCCGTCATGTCCGTCCGCATGGACGAACCCGCGGGTGAAGAAGCCGACAGCGAGGTCGTGGCGCAGATCAAGGAACTTCTCGATACCAGAGTGAGGCCTGCCGTGGCCCAGGACGGCGGCGACATCGTGTTCCATTCGTACCGGAACGGGGTCGTCTCGCTTTCCATGCAGGGCGCTTGTCACGGTTGTCCAAGCTCGACAATGACCCTCAAGATGGGCATCGAGAATCTCCTGAAGCACTACATCCCCGATGTCGTGGAGGTCCGCCCGGTTCTCTAGTCGCCACCGGGTCGACCTGCATCATTCTTCTGCCTTCACGAAGGTTTGCGGATCCATGAGATTCTTCCCCACAGTATGCGTGTGCGTGGCGTTCCTGACGTCGAGCCATGCCGTCGCCGAGTCCGAGGGTGCAGCCACCACGGTGCCACTCCCCTCCCAGCGTCCGGTCGCCCTTGCGGCGGTGACGAACATCGATGGTGGCGCCGCCTTCCTCGATGCGGCACTGTCGACGGCCGGTCTCAGGATCGACGAGATCCGTCGTCAGACCATGTCCGTCCCCCGCATCATGGTCAGTCGCATGCCCGCTGACATGCACCTCATCGACAATGTCGCGGCGCGCAAGGAGATCTTCCTGAAGGTCATGTTGCCGCTGATCCTCAAGGTCAACGAGGAGATCCTCGCCGAACGCCGCCGTCTCGAGCATCTCGATCAGGTGATCGCAAGCGGCGCCCGCCTTTCCCTGCACGACGTGGCCTGGCTCGATTACATGGCCTCGCTCTACGGGGTCGAGAGCGGCAACCTCGGTGAGCTTCTTCGCCGGGTCGACGTCGTGCCGGTTGCCCTGGCACTGGCCCAGTCGGCCATCGAATCGGGTTGGGGAACCTCGCGCTTCGCCCGGAACGGCAATGCTGTCTTCGGCCAGAAGTCCTGGAGCAGCCACGCCGGCCTCGTGCCCCTGAACCGCGACCCCGACAAGACCCACGTGGTCAAGTCGTTCCGCGACCTCAAGGCGGCGGTACTCGCCTATGCAGGCAATCTCAACCGCCATTCCGCCTATGCGGCGTTCCGCGACCTTCGCGCCAGATTGCGGGCCAGCGGAGAACCCCTCGACAGCCATGCCCTCGCCACCACGCTTGACCGCTACGCCGAGGAACCGGACTACATCAGCCACGTTCACACGGTGATCGACCAGAACCGTCTCACCGAATTCGACACCGCAAGCCTCGCCGCCCTCACAGCCTGACCGCTAGCCACCGGTCACCTTCGCCTGACAACGCCGCACCAGTTGCCCGTTCTCCCCGGGAGTGGAAACCGGCGATCCCTGCTGTGATCCATGGTGCCGGACCGGCCTCAGGCTGATGCCACCGGGCAGCCCCGTGTCTTGAACGGCAGGGCCGCTCACCCCTCCTCGCCACCTGGAACGAGAAACGGAATGCCCAGCCAGCGGTAGCGCCCCTCGGTTGCCGGAAGGGTGCAGTTGACACGGCTGCGACCCGGCGGGAAGGGCCTGTCGAGACGCACTTCGACACGCCTGTCGAGAATCTCAAGCGCGACCTCGCTGCCGTGTGACGGGAAGCACGCCAGCCGGTCGAGAGCGCCGACGTATTCGGCGACCGTGAACCCGATGTGGGGCGGGTTGGGACTGTGGCGGCGGATGACCATGTCGAGCGGAAGCGAGTCCGTGACAGGCAGGGGAAGCGCCTCGACGATGGTTCTGAACCTCTCCGGCGTACCGAAGCGCTCGTTGAGCGCGAAGCGTGGCACGGCGAACAGGTCCGCACCCTCGACGGCAACGCCCGAGTGCTGGCCGAAGGCGGCGTCGTAGCCGACATCACGGAGCATGGCCGCCAGTTCCGCACTGAATTCGCCGTAAGGATAGGCAAACAGCTTCGGCACGAATCCCAGTTCGTTGATGAAATCCGATGTCATGCGCGCCAGGTCTTCCTCGATCCTGCCGCGATCCATGAAGGCCATGTGGCCATGACCGGCACTCTGGCCACCGATGGCGACTCCGGCCTCGTGCATGGCCCGTACATCGTCCCAGCTGACCGACGTCAGGGAGTTGTTCACCGCATCGGTGTTGATGAAGACGGTGAAGGGAAACCCACGGTCAAGAAACCGCGGCATGGCCTCCGTGAGGATGGACCTGTAGGTGTCATCGACTGTGATGGCCACGGTCCTGTCGGGAAGCTCGCGTTCTCCGGCAAGGCCCCTGACAATCTCCTCGAGCGGCAGGACCCGGTATCCGCCCTCATCGAGAATCGCCAGGTGCTGCTCAAACTGTTCAATGGTGACACTGGTCGAGGGATAGGCGTCCTCGCCAAACCGGTGATAGACAACCACCACCGCGGACTGCGGCTCGTCCGCCATCGCCGGCAACGACACGACGCCCCCCGGGCATGCCATCGTTCCCCACCACATGCCCCCCGTCAGGGCGAGTATTCGTGCATATCGCATGGCAGTCTCCAGTATGCCTGCGCACACAAGGCGATCAACCGACCGGTGCCGGTCAGGACATGATGCCGGTACCGGCCTCGCTGTCCGACAGCACCGGCCAGCGGCGCGGATCGAACAACTGGTAATGCCACCACTCGGCATCATACCAGTCGAACCCCGCCGCCGTCATGATGCCGAGGAGAAGGAGCCTGTTGGCACGCTGCCCGGGCGTGATGCCCGGTGCATCGTGACGCGCGTTTTCCGTCAGTTCGTCCACGGGTCCGCCCATGTCAAGGCGCACGCCGGCGGCGGTCTCGAGCGTGACATCGACGGCCACGCCACGGCTGTGGGGCGAGCCGCGTTCAGGATGGGCGAGGAATCTGTCATCCGGCGTATGGGACCACAACACCCACTGCGCCTCCGAGGGGCGGAAGGCATCGGTCACAACGAGGCGCAGGTCCTGTTCGCCAGCGAAGTGGATGGCGCGTTCGAGACACGTCGCCGCAGCGTCCACCAGGAAACAGCGCGGACGGGCATAGATCACCGCGCCCGTGAAATTGTCCGCCTGGCCGTAGACGAGATCGAGTGTGACATCCCAGGAAGGGGGTGCGATATCGACCAGACCTGCCGCCACCATCGGGCCATCTCCAGAGTGCTCCCGTCACGATGGCACTTCACCAGAGCCTCCCGCAAGGCGGTTTGACAGGGACTGTCAGGATCGCCCATTGAACATCTTCAAGCCACCTTGAAGGGATCCCGGGATGTCGGACGCATCGGACCTGCACATGCCTTCATCCTGCCATGGCAACGCCGGTGTCTGCCTGGTGCTCGGTGGTGCGCGCTCCGGCAAGAGCCTGTTTGCGGAGCGCCAGATCGAGGCCACCGGGCTTTCCGCCTGCTACATCGCCACAGCTGAAGCCCGTGATGCGGAAATGGCGGAGCGCATCCGCCAACACCGGCGGCGGCGCGGCGATGTGTGGACGACCGTCGAGGAGCCCCTGTATCTGGCAGACGCACTCGACAACGCGACATCACCCGGGAGCGCCGTGCTCGTCGACTGCCTGACCATATGGCTCGCCAATGTCATGGCCGCCGGACATTCTCCCGAACGGGACATCGACGGCCTCCTTCACGTACTCGGCAAAGCCGCGGGCCAGGTCGTCCTCGTCTCCAACGAGGTGGGGATGGGGATCGTCCCGGAGAACGCGCTGGCCCGGAGATTCCGCGATGAGGCGGGAACCATGCACCAGCGCATCGGCGCCATTGCCGGGCGCGTCATCTTCGTGACAGCCGGCCTTCCTCTCGTGCTCAAGGGCCCACCTCCGGACATCCCGACACAGACTGCAGAACCCGAAGGCAAGGGACAAGGCACGCACCGGTGATCAGCTTCACCGGCTTGTTCCATCCCGGGACGCCTGCTAGGGTCGAAATCCTGGAACGAGGCGAGGGAAGCCGGTGCGGATCAACGGATCCAAGGCCGGCACTGCCCCCGCAACTGTAACGGCGAGACACGGGACACGACATCCACTGGCACCTGGTGCCGGGAAGGAGTCCCTGGATCGATGACCCGGAGTCAGGAGATCTCCCCCGTTCCGGCACGACAGGCCAGCGCACCTCGGAGGGAGGGGCAGATGTCCGTTCACGTTGCTCATTGCCGCTGCCAGCCGGCGCTCCCAGGCGGACATCACTGACATGTTCGCCGCCAAGATTCCTGCCACCGTCCTCACCGGCTTTCTGGGTTCCGGAAAGACGACCATGATCCGGCACCTGGTCAGTGCCGCATCCGGACGCCGGCTTGCCTTCATCATCAACGAGTTCGGGGATCTCGGAGTCGACCGGGAACTGATCCGCGGCTGCGGACTGGAAACCTGTGCCGACGACGATATCGTCGAACTTGCCAACGGCTGCATCTGCTGCACCGTTGCCGATGACTTCCTGCCAACCATGCGCGCACTGATCGAGCGGCCGGAGCCCCCGGACCACATCATCATCGAGACGTCCGGGCTCGCCTTGCCCAAGCCTCTGATCAAGGCCTTCAACTGGCCCGAGGTGAAGACACGGGTGACCGTTGACGGTGTCATCGCGGTGATCGATGCACGGGCCGTGGCGGACGGCCGGTTCGCGGACGACCCGGATGCGGTCGACCGCCAGCGCCGCGACGATGTCAACCTGGATCACGAAAGTCCCCTTGAGGAGGTGTTCGAGGAACAGGTCCTCAGTGCCGACGTGGTCGTCCTCAACAAGACGGACCTGGTCGACGACACGCTGCTCGAAGCGGTGCGCCAGACCGTCGACACCCACCGCAGACCCGGAACCAGGGTGATTGCCGCATCCGGAGGTGCAGTCGATCCCCTGGCCATGCTCGGCATCGGCGCCGCTGCCGAGGATGATCTGGCCAACCGTCCGTCCCACCACGATGGGGAGGACGACGATCACGATCACGACGACTTCACGAGTTTCACCATCACCCTCGACTGCATCCGGGATCCCGATGCCCTGGAAAGATCCCTGGTCGAGGCCGTGGAGCACCATGACATCCTGCGTATCAAGGGTTTCCTCCATGTTGCCGGCAAACCCATGCGTCACGTCATCCAGGGCGTGGGACCACGCATCGAGAGGTACTATGACCGCCCCTGGAAAGATGGCGAGGAGAAGCGCAGCGAACTTGTCGTGATCGGCCTCAACGGCCTGGATCGGCATGCAATCGCCAGCGAAGTCGGTGGCCGGACAACCTGATGCACCTGCTGACCACGCAGCCGGGCGTTGTCCCCGACGGCACGGAAGCGCTCGATCTCGGTCAGACCCCCGGTGACATCATCATTCTGTCCGCTGCCGACACGGAACTTGCCATGCTGGCAGCGGCGGCGGACCGACGTCCTGCGGGCTCACCCGTGGTGCGCCTCGCCAACATCCTCCAGCTTGGACACAACCTGTCGGTGGACACGTATGTCGAGACCATCATCGTGCCGGCACGCGTGGTCATCGTCCGCCTGCTTGGCGGTGCTTCCTACTGGCGTTACGGCATCGATGAAATCGCCGCCGCTGCCAGGCAGCACGGCATCGCGCTTGCCCTGCTGCCCGGAGATGACCGGCAGGACGGGGAGCTTCGCCGTCTATCAACCGTTGGCGATGCCGACTATGACCGGTTGTGGAGCTACCTGATTCACGGCGGCAGGGAAAACGCCGACAACATTCTCGTTCATGCAGCGGCACTCGCAGGCCATGAACAGGCGGCAGGAGCGCCAGTGATGTTTCCGCGGGCAGGATACTACTGGCCCGGCGAGGGAGACGTGGCCGGCGACACATTCCCCGGACGCTGGGCATCGGGAGAGGACGTGGCGCTCGTCCACTTCTACCGGGCCCTGGTCCAGGCCGGCGACACTCGTCCGGTCGATGCCCTTGTCCGTGCCCTGAAGCGCGAGGGACTCAACCCGCTGCCGCTCTACAGCCAGAGCCTCAAGGATCCGGCGGCGGCCGCACTCGTCGAGGAAACGCTGGCCACCTTCCGCCCGGCGGTGATCGTCAACGCAACCGGCTTTGCGGTCTCGAGCCCGGGTGCCGATCGTGGCCCCTCACCCTTTGATGACGCCGGTTGCCCGATCCTCCAGGCCGTCCTATCCGGTGAAACCCTCGACCAGTGGCAGGAACGCACACGCGGTCTTGCCCCCCGGGACATCGCGATGAATGTGGCGCTCCCGGAGGTCGATGGACGCATTCTCGCCCGCGCCATCTCCTTCAAGGCTCCCGGACCGCGTCTTCCGGAAACCGAGATCAGTGTCGTGACCCATCAGCCGCTCGACGACCGTGTTGCCTGGACCGCACGGCTGGCTGCCAGCTGGGTGCGCCTCCGGCGCACACCGTCCGGAGACCGCCGTGTCGCCATCGTTCTCGCCAACTACCCTGGAAAGGACTCACGCCTTGCCAACGGTGTCGGTCTCGACACCCCGGCCTCGGCATCCACCATCATCCGGGCGATGAGGGACGCCGGATACCGCGTGGATGGCGTTCCCTTCGACGGAGCCGAACTCATCGGAACACTGATGGCGGGGCCGACCAACCGGAGAACCGGCCCCACCCCCCGTCACTCGGATGTCACATTCTCCCTGGACACCTACCGGGAGCGCTTCGAGGCCCTTCCCGTGGAGGTCCGCGAGAAGGTCCTGAACCGGTGGGGGGGGCCGGAGGATGATCCCTTCGTCTCCGAAGGCGACTTCCACCTTGCCATTCATCGCTGGGACAATCTGGCGATCGGCATCCAGCCCACCCGGGGCTACGACATCGATCCTGCCACGAGCTACCACGATCCGGATCTGGTTCCGCCCCATGCCTATCTCGCCTTCTACATGTGGTTTTCGGGACCGTTCGATGCCCATGCGGTGATCCACCTTGGCAAGCACGGCAACCTGGAGTGGCTCCCGGGCAAGGCGTTGGCACTGTCGTCTTCCTGTTTTCCCGAGGCAGCCTTCTCCCCGCTTCCCCATCTCTACCCCTTCATCGTGAATGATCCCGGGGAGGGTACTCAGGCCAAGAGGCGGACGTCGGCGGTGATCGTGGATCACCTCACCCCACCGCTTGCCAGGGCCGGCACCTACGGCGAACTCGAGACACTCGAACGGCTTGTTGACGAGTACTACGAAGCCTCACAGACCGATCCCAGGCGTCTTGACGTCATCGCGACGGATATCCTGGCACTTCTGGCCAGCAGCGGCCTCGAGGAGGACTGCGGCATCATCGGAGCCGATGACATGACGGCGAGGCTGACCAAGCTCGACGGTCACCTGTGCGAGATCAAGGAACTGCAGATCAGGGACGGCCTGCACATTTTCGGACGGTCACCGGAAGGTTCCCTTGCCAGCTCCTCGCTCGTTGCCCTGGCACGTGCGCCCCGGGGTGACGGAAAGGGCACGGGACAATCGATCACGCGCGCGCTTGCCCACGATCTCGCGCTCGACTTCGATCCTCTCGACATGTCCCCGGCCGTTCCGTGGGCAGGGCCGCGGCCGGACGTTCTCGCCGGACTCGACGGGGGCCCGTGGCGGACATGCGGCGATACACTCGAACGCCTCGAGAGCCTCGCCCTTGCCCTCATCGACGGCACCATCTCCCCTGATCCATGCTGGTCCTCGACGGCACGGGTGATGGACGATGTCGAGAGCCGCCTTCGTCCGGCACTCAACGCCTGCGGAACACACGAGATCAACAGCCTGCTCGCCGGACTCGACGGCTCGTTCGTGGAACCCGGACCATCCGGCGCCCCGACGAGGGGCCGTCCGGAAGTCCTTCCCACGGGACGGAACTTCTATTCGGTCGACACGCGATCGGTACCCACGCCCGCTGCCTGGCGCCTGGGATGGATGTCCGCCAACCGGCTTGTGGAGCGCCACCTCCAGGACCACGGAGAATGGCCACGCGCCGTGGCACTGTCGGCATGGGGAACAGCCACCATGAGGACCGGTGGCGACGACATCGCCCAGGCTCTGGCGCTGATGGGAGTCCAGCCGTCCTGGGATGCCATCAGCGGTCGTGTCACCGGCTACGAGATCATGCCCGCCGGAGTGCTCGGACGGCCGCGGGTCGATGTCACCCTCAGGGTATCCGGCTTCTTTCGTGATGCCTTCCCATCCCTCATCGATCTCGTTGACACTGCCGCGCGCGCTGTCGCCGCGCTCGATGAACCGGCGGACGTCAATCCCCTGGCAGCGATGGTGCGAGAAGAGACGGCAGGCGCCGGGGAAACCGCCTTCAGGCATGCCGCCACCAGGGTCTTCGGGTCGATGCCTGGCGCCTACGGCGCCGGGCTCCAGGCGCTGATTGACAGCGGAGCATGGGACGGGCGTGATGATCTCGCCCGGGCCTACGTCGCATGGAGCGGATTTGCCTATGGCGCCGGTGCCGAAGGCGAGGCTGCGCACTCTCTCCTCGAGACCCGGTTGCGGCACGTCGAAGCCGTCATCCACAACCAGGACAACAGGGAACACGATCTTCTCGATTCGGACGACTACTACCAGTTCGAGGGTGGCCTCGCTGCAGCGGTACGGAGCGCCTCGGGTCGGCAGCCGGCGGTCTATCACAACGATCATTCCCGCCCCGAAAACCCGCGAATCGCCACCTTGAAGGAAGAGATCGCACGCGTCGTGCGAGGGCGTGTCGTCAATCCGAAGTGGATCGCCGGAGTCATGCGCCATGGCTACAAGGGCGCCTTCGAAATGGCGGCCACGGTGGATTACCTCTTCGGCTTCGCCGCAACGACCGGTGCGGTGCCCGGACATCACTTCGATGCCGTTGCCGATTCATGGCTGGACAATGCGGAAGTCCGTGCATTCCTTGAAGAGGCCAACCCCGACGCATTGACGGATATCGCCGGGCGCCTGCACGAGGCCTTCAGACGCGGTCTGTGGACACCACGACGCAACAGTACGATACATGGCCTCGAAACGCTCCTCACCGAAAGGGACATCCCATGACGACGTCCGACGACGACTCCATCAACCAGCGTCACCGGGAAAGGATGATAAAGCGCAAGGCTGCCCGTGATCGCATGATGGCGACCAAGACCGAGGAGCGCGGGCTTCTCATCGTCCACACCGGCAAGGGAAAGGGAAAATCCACGGCGGCCTGGGGCATGGCCCTGCGCTGCCTGGGTCACGGTTATCGCATCGGCGTCGTGCAGTTCATCAAGGGCCGTGACACGATCGGTGAACTGAAGGTGTTCCGCCAGTTTCCCGAACAGGTCACCTGGAAGGTCATGGGCGAGGGGTTTACCTGGGAGACCCAGGACCGCGAGCGCGATACCGAGATGGCCGCAGCCGCCTGGAAGGCCTCTTGTGAGCTCATGGCCGATCCGGGAATCCGTCTCGTCATACTCGACGAACTCAACATTGCCCTGCGTTACGGCTATGTCGATGCCGACGATGTGCTCGATGCGCTCAACGCCCGCCGCGATGACCTCCATGTTGTTGTCACCGGGCGCAACGCCCCGGATGCACTCATCGAGATTGCCGACCTCGTCACCGAGATGACTCTCGTCAAGCATCCCTTCCGCGAGGGTGTGCGCAGCCAGCCCGGCATCGAGTTCTAGGACGCGGGAACATCCCTTCCTCGGCGACACCAGCAGTGATGGTCCAGGGGACCGGTTCGGATGTCGGCAAGTCCCTGATCGTCACCGGTCTCGCCCGCGCCTTCACCCGGCGTGGCCTGAAAATCCTGCCCTTCAAGCCCCAGAACATGTCGAACAATGCCGGCGTGGCAGCCGATGGCGGTGAAATCGGCCGTGCCCAGATGCTTCAGGCGAGGGCCTGTGGCCTCCCCGCCGGCGTTCACATGAATCCCGTACTCCTCAAACCCCAGTCCGACCGCACATCCCAGATCATCGTCCAGGGACGGGTTCTTGGTTCGAGCTCCGCCCGGGACTATCGCGGTCTTGCGGGCACGCTCATGGCGCCCGTCATGGAGAGTTTCCGGCACCTGGAAGCCACGGCCGATCTCGTCCTCGTCGAGGGGGCAGGATCGCCGGCGGAGATCAACCTGCGGGACGGCGACATCGCCAACATGGGTTTTGCCGTCGAGGCCGAGGTGCCCGTCGTGCTTGTCGGGGACATCGACCGTGGCGGCGTCATCGCCAGCATCGTCGGCACCATGGCGCTCCTCGACGATGACGAACGGCGCCTCGTGCGCGCCTGCTGCATCAACAGGTTCCGCGGCGATGTCTCGCTCTTCGATCCCGCGATCGACATCATCAGACGACATGCCGGCATCGACTGTCTCGGGGTCATTCCCTACCTTGCGGCGGCACGGCGACTGCCGGCCGAGGACGCGGTTGCCCTCGATCATCGGCGGCCGCGGAATGACCGCAGCGCAGCGGCCATCCGCGTTGCCTGTCTGCGATTCGACCGTATCGCCAACTTCGATGACCTTGATCCCTTGATGTCTGAACCGGATGTCGACGTCAGGATGATCGGTCCGGGCGAGCCGCTTCCAGGAAACTGCGATCTCGTCGTCCTGCCAGGCTCCAAGAGCACGCTGGCCGACCTTGTCTCGCTCAGGGCCAACGGCTGGGACGTCGATCTTGCCGCCCATGTCCGGCGCGGCGGGTGGATCGTCGGATTGTGCGGTGGCTACCAGATGCTTGGTTGCGAGGTCGCCGATCCCTCAGGCATCGAGGGAAGACCAGGTTCGGAACCCGGGCTCGGCCTGCTCGATATCACGACAACACTTGCCGGCACCAAGCAGCTGGCCGAAGTCCGTGGCCGCGACACCATGACAGGAGAACGGATTGCCGGTTACGAAATGCACATGGGTGTGACAACCGGACCGGACCTGGAGCGCCCCATGGTGGAACTGGAGACAGGTCCCGATGGTGCGGTCTCGAACTCGGGCCGCATCATGGGCTGCTACATGCACGGACTCTTCCGCTCGGACGACTTCCGCCGCAGCTTCCTCGAACGCCTCGGCAGTCGTCCGGCGAACGGTATCGCCTTCGAAGACGAGGTCGACCAGGCCATCGACGCCGTGGCCGACGCCATCGAATCCTCGACCGACATCGATCGCTGGCTGGCCATCGCCCGGACACGCACGGGGAATCCATAATCAGCCCCACGGCCTTGCCAACCGGCAGGCCGGTCAACCGCAACCTTCTGGTAAGCAGCGATTCGCGGTATGCGCGGCTCCCCACACAGACCAAATGAATGAAGGCCGATGCGATCAGAACGGTTGCAGGGTTCAGCCTGAGTGTACGCCGGGTCGACGATGGGCCCACGGTGCGATCCGCTCCAGCGCCGAGCCGATTCGCAACAACGCCGCTTCATCGCCATACGGCGCGACGAACTGCACGCCGATCGGTACGCCGTCCCGGTTCCAGTGCAGCGGGACGGACGCCGCCGGGTTGCCCGACGCATTGAACGGTGCCGTGAACGCGATCGTGCGAACGACATCGCGCCATTGCGCTTCGCCGTCATCACGCGACGGCGAGAGCAGACCGAGCGGCAATGGCGCCATTGGCATGGTGGGCGTGAGCAGGAGATCGAAGTCGACGAAGAAACGCGCCACGAGGCGGCCGAGGGCGTGAATGCCATTGAGGGCGGTGACGTAGTCGGCGCCGGTGCTGCGGTCGTTGCGGGCCATGCGGAGATTGTTCGGCTCCACGTCGTTTTCGGTCATGGGGCGGTCGAAGACGGATTCCAGCAGCTCTACCGTCTGGCGGGCGTTGCTGTAGATGATCTGCATGTCCGCATCGAGCATCCACTGGGGAACGGAAAGAGTGGCATCTTCGACTGCAAGGCCGAGAGCCCGGCAATGCGCGACCGCCGCGTCGACGGCCGCGAGGCAATCCGGGTCGGTTTCGGCGTCGAACCACGGCTCGCGGATGACTGCGACCTTCATGCCGGCGACATCGCGGCCGACTTCCTCGACGAACGGTCGTTCCGGCGCTTGCGCCCAGTACGGCGCTCCGATGTCGGGGCCTGCCGTGCAGTCGAGCAGGAGCGCGCTGTCTCGCACGGTCCTCGACACCGCGTGCGCGGTCGCGAGGCCGGACCAGCCCTCCCCGACATCGGGGCCGATGGGATTGCGGGCGCGGGTCGGTTTGAGGCCGAACAGTCCGCAGCATGACGCCGGGATGCGGATCGAGCCGCCGCCATCGGATGCGTTCGCCATCGGAATGACGCCGGCCGCAACCAGAGCGGCCGCCCCGCCTGACGATCCGCCCGCCGTCACGTCCGGATGCCAGGGATTGCGGGTGACGCCGTGAAGCGCGGATTCGGTCGTCGTCGAGAGCCCGAACTCCGGCGATGTCGTTCTCCCGAAGATGCTCAGGCCTGCCGCCTTGTAGCGACGCACCAGTTCGGCATCATGGTCCGCGACCGTGCCGTCAAGCGCACGACAGCCGTTGCTGTGCGGCAGGCCGGCGTAGTCCTCGTACAGGTCCTTCAACAGGAAGGGGACGCCGTGCAGAGGACCGGCGGGCAGACCTTCCCGGACGCGAGCCCGGGCGTGGTCGAACCACGGGTAGACCAGCGCATTCAGTTTCGGGTTGACGCGCTCGGCACGGGCAATCGCCTCTTCGAGTACTTGCGATGCGGTGAGTTCTCCCAGGGCAATGCGAGCGGCGAGGTCCGTGGCATCAAGGTCGGCGTAGTCTTCTATCATCATCGAATCCCTTCGCGAGGATCATCCTTCGAAGCGTAGCGCGGGCCGCCTCGTCGATTCCAGCTAGCGGTTGCAAGACGCAAGCACACCTGCGGAAACGCGGCCGTCCCGCATGCCGACAGCCGGTTCAGTTCCACACAGGCCCACTGTCGAATCTCGAGCTGCCTCCAGACCATGGCGACACTCGGCTTCAACCCCCTGATCGTCATCACCATCGCCCGCCGCCGAATGCCTCAACCAGGACACTAAACAACCAGCCGAACCACCGGGTGAGCAGTGACGTGTCATCAGACATCTGTTGAAAAACTTCACGCTTTCGCGGATGACAGGCTGTATGCGGGCCCCGCCCATCCGTCATTCCCGCGAAGGCGGAGAGCGGGAATCCATGCTTTTGTTGCAACCGGAAGACTCACGAAAGTGAGCAGCTTCGCAGAGGAAAACAATGCACAAGACGAATCTCGCAGCCTGGGAGCACGGCCACTCTTTCGGTCTGGATCGGCGGCGACCGGGGGAGCGGCGCACCCTGATCGTCGCCCTGCTGACGGCCGCGACCATGGTGGTCGAGATCGTGGCGGGTATCGCGTTCGGCTCGATGGCATTGCTCGCCGACGGTCTTCACATGGCCTCCCATACGGTCGCGCTCGGCCTGGCCGTCTTCGCCTACATCTACTGCCGCCGCCACGCCAGCGACTCCCGCTTCACGTTCGGCACCGGCAAGGTCAACTCGCTCGGCGGCTACTCGAGCGCGCTGCTGCTCGCCGGGTTTGCGATCTACATGGTCGTCGAGAGCGTCTCGCGCCTGATGACGCCGGTTCCGATCCTGTTCGACGCGGCGATCGTCGTCGCCGTCGTCGGCCTCGTCGTCAACGGCGTGTCCGTGCTGATCCTCAATGTTCGGGACCACGCAGCCGATCACGACGCCAACGCTCACCGTGACGGCCCGGAGGCGCACGGCCACAGTCACGGGCACGGACACAGTCACGGGCACGCCGACCACAACCTTCGCGGCGCCTATCTCCATGTCCTCGCCGATGCCCTGACATCGCTGCTCGCGATCGTGGCGCTGCTTGCCGGGAAGTACCTGGGGGCGGTCTGGATGGACCCGGCGATGGGAATCGTCGGCGCCTTTCTGGTCGGGCGCTGGGCCTGGGGGCTCCTGCGCGACAGCAGCCACACGCTCCTCGATCGGCAGGCACCGGCCACGGTGCGGGATACCGTTCGTCGGTCGGTCGAGAAATTCCGCGACACGCGCGTCGTCGACCTGCACGTGTGGTCGATTGGCCCGGGGCTGTTTGCGGCCGAACTCGCGGTCGTCTCGCACGAGCCCGAAGAGCCGTCCGTTTACAAGGAGCTGCTTTCCGACGCGGATCTGGCACACGTCACGGTCGAGGTTCACCGCTGCCCCGGCGACACTTGTTCGTAAAACGGGTGGCTGGCCGGGACCGGCGTTGGTCGACCTCACGGTCGATGAGCAGCGAGAGCCGGTCTCGAAGGGCATGTCGTCGAGGGTGCTGCTTCACCACAGCCTGCAGGCCATCGAGGGACTTGCGCGTATCCGCGGGATCACGGGCAAGCCACAAGCCGCCCAGCATCAGGGCTTCCGAAGGCGCAGCACCGTGCCGGCCGCCAAAGGCAGTCCTGCGACGCTCTGTCACCCTGCATGACATGGCTCCCTGTGATGGTGCGGACCAATGACCGCAGCCCTGCCCAGCCCGAACGGAGCGGGCCTCTGTCGGTTCTCGACACCGGTACCGTGAGAACACGAGCGCGAGCCCGCCAGTCCGATTGGTGAATCAAACAGCGCGCTGGCCACCAGATTCCGGAGGCAAGGATGCCGAAGTTGACGACTCCTCTCTGCCACATGCTGGGCATCACGGCCCCGATCCTGCAGGCGCCTGTTTCCTCTTCGCCCGACCTCGCCATCGCCGTGTCGGAAGCGGGCGGGCTCGGCATCCTGCCCATCACCTGGACCGAGACCGACGCGCTGCGGCAGACGCTCGCGAACGTGCGGGCACGAACGTCGATGCCCTTTGCCGCCAACATCGTGATCCCGCTGATGGACAAGGTGCGGCAGGCCAATCTCGACCTCGCGCTTGAGGCAGGCGTCCCGGTTGTCTCGACGTTCTACGGCGACCCCGTTCCGCTGATCCCGCGCATCCACGACGCGGGCGCGCTCGTGATGCACACGGTGGGTTCGGCCGAAGAGGCCCGGCGTGTGGTCGACCAGGGGGTCGACATCGTTGTCGCTCAGGGTATCGAGGCCGGCGGCCATGTCTGGGGGACCGTGGCAACGATGGTCCTGGTGCCCGCGGTGGTCGATGCGGTGCCCACCACGCCGGTGGTGGCAGCAGGCGGCATCGCAGATGGGCGCGGCCTTGCGGCTATTCTCACCCTGGGTGCCCAGGCCGCCTGGATCGGCACCCGCCTGCTGCTCGCCCGGGAGAGCGACGCCCATCCGGCATGGCGCGAACGTATCGTGACCGCGCACGAGACCGATACGATGCTCTCGGAGGCATTCGACGGCGGCTGGCCCGATGCGCCCCATCGCTGTCTTCTCAACGATACGCTGGAAGCCTGGCAGGCGGCCGGCGAACCGACGCCCGGCAAACGGCCCAACGAAGGCGAGGTCATCGGTCACGATGGCCTGGGCATGGCGATCGAGCGTTACAGCATCGAAAACCCGAACGCTGACACGACCGGTGCGGTGACCTCCATGGCGCTCTACGCCGGACAGGGTGCTGGTCTGGTACGCGGCGAAGCGACGGCCGCGGAGATCATGACCAACATGGTGGAAGAAGCCGAGTCGATCCTTGGGCGCTTCGGGAAGGGCTGAGGGCCGGCATCAGGCGCCCTGGCCGCCTACCGGCCTCATCCGCCAACATGCAGTCCGTGCCTCCCTCGAACAGCTTGCACGGCAACGCACGTTCAGCAACCGGCGACGTCATCCATGGCACACAACGCGTTCTCGCCGAGGGCTTTGCGGATGTCGTCCTCACCATGGCCGCGGCGCAACAGGGTCCCGATCAAGACGGGGAATTGACAGGGACCCCGGAATTCAATGAAGCAGGAAGAAGACCCGATTGTCTGGTCACGACCACAGTTGATGTCGAGAAACGGCTACTCCGGCACCATCCTCGAGGGAGCAGGGCCGACCGACACGCCGCGGGGCAGACTGTCTCTCTCGCTGGTAGCGGGGGCAGGACTTGAAATTGCGATCTTCAGAGTATGAGGAGGACGCAGAGGCTTGCGGCAATGACGCAGGAACGCACATAGAGACGCAGGGCCGCATCGATATCGTCTGGCGTGCAGGCGGCACGGCCATCACCCATCCAGGCGTCGTTCACCAGGGTGCCTGCATAGCGGCGCGGCCCGGCAATGGCGATGCCAAGGGCACCGGCGAAGGCCGCTTCAGGCCAGCCGGCGTTCGGCGACCTGTGGTAACGGGCATCACGCCACGCCGCTTGCAACGAACTCCGCGGGTCTGCACCTGTCATGAATATCGAGGCACCGGCAACCACCACGGCGGACAGCCTGGCGGGCAGAAGATTCAGCAGATCGTCGCAACGCGCCGAGGCCTGGCCGAACGCGTGATGAAGCGGATCGCGGTGACCGATCATGCTGTCCAGGGTGTTGACCGCCTTGCAGACCAGGAGTCCCGGCAACCCGGCCACCACGTACCAGAAGAGGGGTGCGACGACGCCGTCGGCGAAGTTCTCGGCACAACTCTCGATCGCAGCCCGGCTGATCCCATGACTGTCGAGCTGACCGGTGTCGCGGCCGACGATGTGCCCCACCATGCGGCGCCCCTCCTCGAGCCCATCGCGGCGCAGGGATGTGGCGACGTTCTTCACCTGGTCATGGAGATCTCTCTGGGCCAGCAGGATGGCGATGACAATCGCCTCCACGACCCAGCCCAGGGAGGCAAGCAGGATACCCGCTACCGTGGCGAGAACCATGATCGCCGCAAGCACGGCGAAGCCCGCAATCCGTCGCCTGGCGGCACCGCCATGATTGACATGTCTGTCGAGACCGTCGATGAGGGATCCGAGGATCACGACAGGATGCTTCAACCGTCCCCACAGCCAGCGCGGGTCACCGATCAGCCAGTCGAGGACGACAGCCACTGCGAGAGCTGCCGGAAGTGCGTTGTCGAAGATCATGAGGACTTGCGGCGGGATATGGCGCGTCCCAATCATAATCCAACTGGCAAGGGATGAAGAACATGAGTGACACTGCCGTCATGCTGTGCGGTCACGGCAGCCGCGACAAGGCGGCCATCGCTGAATTCACGGACCTTGCCCGCACCCTCTCTTCCCGGTTCACATGGCCGGTCGCCCACGGCTTTCTCGAGTTCGCAACACCGGTCATCCGCGAGGGCCTCGACCGCCTTCGCGATGGCGGTGCGCGGGAGATTCTCGCCGTTCCCGGAATGCTGTTTGCCGCAGGTCATGTCAAGAATGACATCCCCGGAGTTCTCAACACGTGGTCCCGCGAAACCGGGATCCGGGTACGCTACGGCCGCGACCTCGGCCACGACATGAGGATGATCAAGGCAGCGGGCGAGAGGGTAGAGGAGGCCATCCGGACAGCGGATGCGACAGACGGCCATGTTGCCGCCAGCGATACCCTTCTGGTGGTGGTCGGGCGTGGCTCATCTGATCCCGATGCCAATGCCAACGTCGCCAGGGTCACCCGTCTTCTGACCGAGGGCCTCGGCCTGGGTTGGGGGGAAACGGCCTATTCGGGTGTCACGTTTCCGCTGGTCGCACCGGCGCTTGATCATGTCGTCCGGCTGGGTTTCCGGCGCATCATCGTCTTCCCCTACTTTCTCTTTACCGGGGTTCTTGTCAGGCGGATCTACGATGCGGCAACCAGCGCCGCGACACGCTATCTGGACACCTCTATCGTCCAGGCCGGCTATCTCAACGATCATCCCCTGATCGTCGAGACCTTCGTTGCCAGGGTGGACGAGATCCTGAACGGTACCGGCAACATGAACTGCCAAGCCTGCAAGTACCGCGAGCAGGTACTCGGGTTCGAGGACGAGGTCGGCCTGCGCCAGGAAAGCCACCACCACCATGTCGAGGGGATCGGTACCGGCCATCACCATCACCACGGCGGGCACCACCATCCCTACCCCCACCGCGATCATCCCCTCGGCCCGGCATCCCTGAAGGACTGATCCAGCCACCCTCCAGCTCACCTGGTGACGTTGTCCTCGGCCATTGTCAGCCATGGCCACCGGCGCAGGTAGCTCTTGCACTTTGTGCGGAACAAATGGGGGGTGGGGTTGTCCGGGTTGAGGCGCAGGATTCCAGAGAAGAGGTCGTCGAATCCCTTCGGGGCAACGAGATCGAAGCTGTCGTGACCCCTCGGACGCACCCCGACGCAGGTGCCGGAAACGACGAACCGGGCGATGCTGTCAGCACTCCGGGAAGTCGCCGGCCAGGGCTGGCCGAAACGCTGTTCGAACCAGAGGGGAACACGGGCCTGGTTGCGTACCTGGTGCACGATGCCGAGGTCGGCAAATAGGTCGTCGGCTCGTCGAATCACGGCATCCTCGGCCTCCCAGGACGTGTCGGAATCCCAGTAGAAGATGTCGTAATCACGAATGTTGGCTCCGGGTGGCTGGCCCGAGAGCGCATTCCAGACCGGGCCGAAGAGGCAGCCCGCGACGAGCCACGCCTGGCTCACGTCCAGGGCCGGAAGACGTTCAAGTATCAACCGGTTGGTATCGTGAGCAAGGACCAGAGTCAGGAACTCGTCGGAGTAGTCGTTCATTGTCCCGTGGAGGTCCGGCCTGGTGGGAGTGCATCACCCCCGTGAAACTGACGATCCCCGGTCCGGGGCCGCCTAGGCGGCGAGTCTCTCCTCCATGTGGCGAACCAGTGCGCGGATGTGGTCGATCGTGGTGCCGCAGCAGCCACCGATGATGCTGACCCCGCTGTCAACCCACGCAAGACAGGACCGGGCAAACTCCTCGGGTGTCAGGGATTCCGTGGTGTGATGTGTTTGCCTGTCGAAGGTCCGGAGCGTTTCCGGATAGGCCATGACCGGTCCCTGCCAGCGGCTGGCCAGGCACTCGAGCGCAGGACCGGTGACATCCGCCGTGGAATGCATGATCCCGTAAACATCGCCGCCCTTTTCCATGAGCGCATCGATGATCTCCCCGAGCGGCGGGGGATTCGCCTCCTGTCTGGACTTGACGTTGTCCCAGCCCAGGAGACTGCCGTCATCATCGTCGATGCAGCTGATGCCCACCCACACCGGCAACCCCGTCGCGACCGCAGCCTCCATACAGCGACCGGCACTGTCGATATCCAGCATCATTTCGAGGACAAGAACGTCCACGCCGGCCTCGGCGAGTGTCTCGGCCATCTCGACGAAGTTGCGGGCTTCCGTCTCCCCGTCCGGCAAGTGGGCGGGGTCCGCAATGATGGTGCCCTCCTTCCAGGCATACATGGTCGACAGGGAGCCTGCCACGGCAACGGGCCGCGATGGTCCCACGGAGTCGACGGCTTCACGCGCCAGTTCGACCGCCCGTCGGTTGATGGCGACGGTCTCGTCCGCCAGTCCGGCCCCGGCCAGAACATGGCGGCAGGTGCCGAAGGTGTTGGTGATCACCACGTCGCATCCCGCCTCGACATAGGCCTCGTGGACATTTCGGACGATGTCGGGGTGGGTCTTGTTGGCGGCTCCGCACCAGGCGGCACTGTTCATGGCGCCACCCTGCCGGGCAATTTCCGTGCCCGTGGCGCCGTCAAGAATGATCGTGTCACCCGAACGCAGCTTCTCATCGAGTATCATTGAACCCTCCTTGTCTCCGCACGCTCGATAACCATAGCCCGAGCGTCTTGCAACCTCATCCGACTGAGAAGACCAGGGTGCGCAGCGCCGGGGGCTTGAAGATGAGAATTGCACATCCACATGGCCCACCCGAAACAGACTCCGGCACGGCACCTGGCGGACATGCTGAAAGAACGGTTGCGCACCCTTCCCGCATCACCCGGGGCAAGAATGGCGGCAACACAGAGGTTCAGTTCACGGAGCGGTCGTGACCGGCGAGGTCGTTCACGCAGACCGTCGGGTCGGCACACGGACCAGGATTCGTCCCGCATCAACCCTTGTCTCGAAGGTACGAATGTCTCTGGTGGCAGGCGAACCGAGCACGCGGCCGGTGGGAATGTGAAACCGTGACTGGTGGAGCGGGCACTCGACGGTGTCACCTTCGACATACCCGTCTGTCAGCCTGGCACGCATGTGGGAACAGTAGCAATCCGTGGCATAGATCCTGTCATCGACCACGAAGAGCGCGATGGCGCGTCCCGCTGCCTTGACAGGCTCCGGCAGTTCCGGGTCGAGGTCACCCTCGGCGAGAACATCGTGCCATTCGTCATCCACGACGCAGCAGTCCGTCAGTCCTGTGTCGGCCGCGTTCGATGTCCCGAGGCGCGGGAAAGCTGGAATGCGACTGCGTCAACGTAGCCCTGGCGAACTTCGCACAGGTGGCCGGTCAGCATGGCGCTGAGCGTCGGGAGGGCATGAAACGGAACCAGAGGGACGGCGTGATGGGCGGTGTGAAAGGGCATGTTCCACGACAGCCATCGCACCGGACGCCAGGTCACAATCGTGCGGGAGTTTTCGAGCATGTCGGGGCTGTGCGAGCAGGCCGTGTGTTCGGAAAGCCGAATGATCCGTTCGACCGGTTCCCCCACGAGACGCGGGAGAAGCCAGTAGATGACGGCGAACCAGCTCTCCAGCCAGACCGAGGCGGCCCCCAGGAAGAGGTAGCCACCCCAGAAGATCCAGGCCTGGAGGCGCACGGTCCCGAGCATGTGAGACGGGAGGTAGCGACGTTCCGCGGGATTGAACCGCCCCAGAGCATGGAGCAGGAGGGACTTGAGGATTGCAGCGAAGTAGGGCAGTGCAGAAGCATAGAAGAGATACCCGGACAGGCGCTCACCCATCGCGATCATCTGGGGGTCGCGTTCACGATCCTGTGTGTAGGTGTGATGGTCGGCATGCTGGAACCGAAAGGCCAAGGGCATGAGACCGAGGATCAGTCCACAACACCAGTAGACGGATTCGTTCAGCCAGCGGCTTCGAAAGGCCGTCCTGTGGCAGCACTCGTGAAACGGGGCAAACAGGTGCACGATCATGATGCCGTGAATGAAGATGGCAGGTGCCACCCAGAACGTGTCCAGCGACGCCCAGACCAAAGTGCCCGTCGTCGCAATTGCCGTGGCATGCAGGAAAAGAAACAGGAGACCAGGTCCGTTTCGCCTCGCCATCAGGGCTCGCACAGGCTTCCTGCCGAGCAAATGCACGATTCTCTCGGAAGAGCCGATTGTCGTACGCGCCGGGACGGCACCGGAGTCGCGGGAAAGAACGGTGTTCCGGATCACGGGTTACGCTTAATCCAGAAAATAGAATATGTTTTGCATACTGACAGAATACTGTAGGTCGTGATTCCTGCGGTGTCCAGCGTCGACAATCGGACGGTGACAGGCGATGAAGCGGCCTGCTTGACTGTCAACGGGTGGTGACACTTGATGTAGCGTAAGGTCCAGCCGACAACGGGAGCCCCCATGCATGCGCAAGTCACGGACGCCCAGGACGGATTCTGCCCGGTTGACGTCCCGTTCGACGAGACGACAACCGCGAGGCCAGGGTGCCGCCCTGGTCTACGAATATCTTCGCGACATGATCCTGCGCCTCGAGCTGGCGCCTGGAACCAAGATCGACGAAACGCGTGTCGTCAACGAACTGCAGGTGTCCCGGACTCCAGTGCGCGAGGCGCTGGTCTGGCTGTCGTCCGACGGCCTGGTCACGATCCTGCCCAACCGCGGCGCCCTTGTAACACCCCTGGACGTCATGGAACTCACCCAGTACTTCGAGGCCCTGGAACTCTCCCATCGGGCCGTCCAGCACTGGGCGGCGGCGCGCCGCACACCAGTCGATCTCCAGAACATCCGAAACGCCATGCATGCCTATGAAACGGCCGCGGCCTCAAAGGACGCGATTGCCATGAGCAAGACCAACATGGAGTTTCACGAAGCGATCGCGGTGGCAGCCCGGAACGGGTTCTTTGAAACGATGATCGCACAGTTGTCGGCCCAGGGAATGCGGCTGAGCTGGATCTGGTTCGACAGCTTTTCGCGCGACGATCCCCACAAGGACATCGAGCGGACGATCGAGGAACACCGAACCATCTGCCAGGCGATCGAGAATCGCGACGTCGAGCAGGCGGAACATCTGGCATCCACCCATGTCGAGACATTCCGTGAACGTCTCTACGCGCAGTTGAGCAGCACGATGGGCAAGGCCGTACCGACGATCCCGGGCTGAAACACCGTCAGGAGCGGGAGAATTCGACACGCATTCACAGTGTATACATACTGGATGACAGGATCATCGACCATGGACACTGCCACGGGCCGTGTTCGCCTGGACAGGAACCGGGAAAACGACGATGCAGAAACCCATTGATACGATTGCCCTGACAACCGAAGACACTGCGCTCCTTGCGCGTTCGAGACAGGCGATTGACCGGCGTCTCGCTCGACTGCGTGACCTCGCGCCCTGCATTCTGGACATGTCCGCGCGAGAGGCCACGCTGTCCTCGCACTATGGTCACACGCTGAAGGACAAGATCGAGCTGTTCGAACTGGCACGCGACTTCGGTCTGACCGATTTCGGTCTCTCCAACTTCTTCGACTTCCCATCGGTTACAGACCAGTTTCTCGACTACCTCGTCGACAACGGAATCAGTCTTGACGGGTTCCTGGCGACCATTGCCGTCGAACCGGTGACCGATCGCAAGTGCCTCCCCATGGGTCCGGCCGCACGTCGAACGCGGGAATTCGGAATCCCCAATGTGATCCTGCTTGTGGAAATCACCCCGTCTGTCATCCGAAGCATGGGACGAAGGCCAGACGATGTCCTGCGGGACCTCGATGCCCATGTCCGCCACTACCGTGAACAGCTTCCGGTGGAAACAGAACGCACGGGACGCATCTATGTCAGAATTGGCGATGCTTTCGACGCATTCGACGAGGAGCCCGAGCACGTTCTCAAGGTGTTCAAGCTGCTCGGCGCATTGCCCATCACCGGTATCCTCTTCGAGGACGTGCGTGGCACCCGCTTCATCTTCGAATCGAACGAGCTCATCCGGTTGATGCGCCACTACAATCCGGTTCCGCGCAAGATCCTCGTTCATCCCCATTCCGGCAACGGCATGGAGGACGCGACGACCGTGGAAGCCGTCCTGGCAGGCGCCGACGGTGTCTGGTCCGGGTTTACGCCCCAGGCAGCTCAGGGAGGCCACGGTTGTGTCCTGATGTTCCTCACCAACCTGATGCGTGCGCGCAACCGTCATGTCGTCCAGCAGTACAACATGCAGAGCCTCATGATCACTGCGGAGAAGATGTGGCAGATCCATGATCATCACGGCATTCCACCAAACACGCCGGTCGTGGGCGCCCGAGCCTACCGCTACGTCGATCCCCTGTTCGAACAGGCTGATCGTCCCCGTGATCTCCATCCCGAACTGATCGGTGTGGAGCCGCGGCATCAGATCACCCCGGGCTGGGCGCCGCCCGGCGTGATCGCAGGACGGCTCCGGGAACTCGGATACGGTCCCGACGTCACAGAGAATTGGCAGCTGTTGTCCATGATTCGGGCATGCATCAACGCTGAACTTGTGGAAGGCCGTCAAGAGAACTGCGACGAGCCTGAACACCTGGCACGGTTGGTCGACACTGCACGCTGCCGGATCGAACAGGGTGAAGCCTGGGTCGCCGGCAGCCCGGATCCCACGGCTCCGTTGACGGCGCGCTATCGCTAGGCCCGCATGGGATGGCGCCTCCGGGCATCCACGCCTGAAACCGCACGTCTCCCTGCCCGGGTGTCGCGTTGACGCCACACGAATGCGGTGTGTATTGTTTTTGTATGCAAACACAGGCTGACGGATCCTGCCTTGACAATCAGGTTGCTTCAGCGAAGCGCACAACGAATGGGGAGAGGCGATGAGATCGAACATTGCTTACGATGCACATGATCTCTGGACCAAGGATCGCGATCACGTCGTTCATGGCTGGGCCGATTTCGCGACCTTTCACGAAACGGGTTCGGAAATTCTCGTCGAAGGCGAAGGGCCCTATGTCTGGGATATCGATGGCAGGAAGCTCATCGACGGCATCGGCGGTGTGTGGTGCGTCAACGTCGGCTATGGCCGGTCGGAAATCGTCGATGCGATCGCCGAACAGGCCCGTCGCCTGCCCTACGCAAATCCCTTTCACAGTACATCGACACCGCCGGCGGCCCAGCTTGCCGCGAAGCTTGTCGAACTGGCGCCGGACAACATTGACCACGTGTTCTATGCGACAGGAGGGTCGACCGCCAACGACACGGCGCTGAGAATTGTCCAGCACTACTTCAATCACCTGGGACAAGGCGAACGCAAGATCGTCATAAGCCGGCACAGCGCCTACCACGGCAGTACGGCCGTCTCGGCTGCGCTGTCGGGTCTCGACTTCAACAAGGTCGGCTTCGATACACCCGAAGAGAACATCCGCTATGTCTCGGCACCCTATGCCTATCGCCGGCCGGAGGGCATGTCGCTCGAGGCGTTCTGCGATCACCTCGTACAGGAGTTCAACGACACGGTCCTCGAGATCGGACCGGAGAGGGTGGCCGCCTTCTTCGCCGAACCCATCATGGGAATGGGTGGCGTCATTGATCCTCCCCCGGGGTACTTCCGGCGGATATCGCAGATCTGCAAGCGCCACGGCATCCTGGTCATTGCCGACGAGGTGGTCACCGGATTCTGTCGTCTGGGCGAGTTCTTCGCCTCCGATTCCCTGTTCGAGATGGCCCCCGACCTGATCAGTTGCGCGAAGGGTCTGACGTCGGGCTACCTGCCGTTGGGTGCGACGCTGATATCGCGCGAGGTCTTCGAGGTCATCGGTAAGCCCATCGAGACAGGCGCCATGTTCACCCACGGATTCACGTATTCGGGCCATCCCGTGTGCTGTGCAGCGGCTCTCGCCAACATTGACCTGATGGAGACGATCGACCTGTGCGGCCATGTCCGGAAAACGGGGACCTACTTCGAGGAGGGAATCCGCTCGCTCATGGATCTGCCTATCGTGGGCGATGTCCGCGGCCAGAAGTTCATGATGGGAATCGAGAGCGTCGCCGACAAGGAAACCGGGGAGCTGCTGCCGTTCGAAGCCGATGTGGGACACCGCACGTCGAGCCATGCCAGGGAACTGGGTCTGATCCTGAGACCCCTGGCGCATCTCAACATCCTGTCACCTTGCCTGATCCTGGAGCGGGACGAGATCGACCGCATTGTGGACATCCTGCGCACGAGTCTTCTTCGCACACAGGATGACCTCGTGCGTGAAGGCTTCTGGTCGGGGTGACCGGGATATTGATATCCGATGATGAAGTCCGGCACCATGCGGGCAAACTGAAGGGACACACGTGGAAGGCCTGCGTGGATGACGTTGCGCTCCATGGTGCACACCGGTCTTTCGCGGACCGGTGTCGAATTGCCGTCAGGTTGAACGGGAGGCTACCGCATTCGGGATGAATGCAGCCTTGAGCCAGACACCACCCGCGGCGGTCGGCACGGCCATCGAACTTCGTTCCGTCACAAAGGTCTTCCAAACGGGTACTGCAGGGTCCGTGACGGCCCTTGACGAAGTCTCTCTTGCCATCCGGGATAACGAGTTCTTTACCCTGCTCGGCCCGTCGGGGTGTGGCAAGACAACGCTCCTTCGTCTGATTGCGGGGTTCGAGCAGGTCACGCGAGGCGACATTCTGCTGTTCGGCGACGATGTGGCGGGTCTTCCTCCCCACAAGCGGCCAATCAACACGGTGTTTCAGCACTACGCGCTGTTTCCCCACATGACCGTTGCTGAGAACGTGGCGTTCGGACTGCGCATGCTGCGCCGGAACAAGGCCGAAATCAGGCGCACGGTCGAGACGATGCTGACCCTCGTCAAGATGCCTGACCTCGGGGAACGCAAGTCAAGTCAGCTTTCCGGCGGACAACAACAGCGCGTTGCGCTCGCGAGGGCACTGGCGAACCATCCCCGGGTCCTGCTCCTTGACGAGCCTCTCTCGGCACTCGATCTCAAGCTCCGCCAGGAGATGCGTCTCGAACTCAAGACCCTGCAGCGTGAGACGGGAATCACATTCATCTTCGTGACACACGACCAGGAGGAAGCGCTCACCATGAGCGACCGGATCGCCGTGCTCCAGGCCGGCCGGATCCAGCAGGTGGGCACGCCCGACGCGATCTACGAGCACCCCGCCAACCCCTTTGTCGCCAATTTCATGGGCGAAACCAACCTGTTGTCGGCCGTCCTCGGCACGGTTGAACGCGACATGATCCGCTGCCAGCTCGAAGGAGGCGCCGAGGTCCTCGCGCGGCCCGTCGGCACCAAGGCGGCGGGATGTCGGGTCACGCTGTCTCTGAGACCTGAGCGGATCGTGCTGACTGCCGATCCGGGATCGGGGCTTGCCGGACGAATCACGGACTGCCTCTATCGGGGAACCGATACGAGCTATCGCGTCAAGCTGGAACGTGGGCCGGAATTGCAGGTTTACGAGCAGAATGTCGCTGATCACAGTCACGGCATGTCAGTGGGAGACAGCGTGCGGGCTCTCATTGCACCGGGCGCGGCCCGGATCCTGGTCGGCTGAGTTCCCCATGGCTGAACGGCGCGATGTCGTGGACCAGGCGACGTGGGTCGACCGCTTCAGCAGTCTGCCGGCGGCACGGCGCAGTCTGATCCTGCTCTCACCGGCGTTTGCACTCATCGGCGCCTTCGGACTTGCTCCGCTCGGATTGATCCTGGTCTACTCCTTTCTGGTTCCCGGCACCTACGGCGGCGTGGTCTGGGAGTTGTCGTTTGGTGCATACATCCAGTTCCTGTTCGAACGCGACATCTTCGATGGAACGCTCACGTTCCATTTATCCTATCTCCAGATCGGCGCCCGCTCCGTCATTCTTGCGGGCCTCGCAGTCGTTGGCTGCCTTCTGATCGGATTCCCGACGGCCTACTTCATCGCCACCCGTCCACCCGGACTCCGCAACGTTCTGATATTCCTGGTGACGGTCCCATTCTGGACCAATCTCCTGGTGAGGACGTTTTCGATGATGCTGATCCTGCGGGATCAGGGCCCGCTCAATTCCATCCTCATGGGCATCGGCATCGCCGAGAAGCCGCTCTCGTTGCTGTACACCGATTTCGCGATCGGCCTCGGCCTGCTCTACAGCTTCCTTCCCTTCATGGTGCTGCCGATCTACGCGAGCCTGGAACGAATTGATTTCCGGCTCGTGGAGGCTGCCTATGACCTCTACGCCAACCGCTGGAGAGTGTTGCAACGCATCCTGATCCCGCTCTCGCTCCCTGGAATCGCCGGGGGCTGTTTCCTTGTCTTCATCCCTTCACTGAGCTCGTTTCTGGCTCCCGACCTGCTCGGCGGTGGCAAGCACCTGATGATCGGCAATCTGATCGCGCAACAGTTCGGCACCGCGCGCAACTGGCCCTTTGGCGCGGCAGCAGCGATGATCCTCCTCTCCCTCGTGCTGATCGCGCTGATGATTTACGCCCGGCAGGTCGCCCGCCGGGAACGAAACGTGGCCTGACATGATGGCCGGTCCCCGAACCTTTGATCTGAAGCGTTATCCGGGATTCGGGTTCATTGCTGCGGTCTGTCTGGGTCTCCTCTATCTGCCGCTGTTCGTCCTGGTGTTCTTTTCGTTCAACGAACGGCGCTCCGTATCGAACTGGAGCGAGTTCAGTCTGGACTGGTACGCCAAGGCCCTCGCTAATGACGCGATCCGGCAGGCAGCCACGAATTCGTTTCTCGTCGCGACGGTTGCAACCATTTCGGCAACGATCCTGGCGACGGCGGCTGCGTTGGCGACCACGAGGGTGCCGCGGTTCCGTGGCCTGACGGGCTGCTACGCGGTAATCAATTCACCGCTCATGGTGCCCGAGATTGTCACCGCCGTGGCCCTGCTTTCGTTTCTCAGCCTGATCGGGCTGGAACTTGGTGTCGGCAATGTCATGATCGCCCATACGGTCTTCTGCCTGCCTTTCGCCTACCTGCCCATACGGGCCCGGCTGCATGGCATGGACACCGCTCTGGAACAGGCTGCCGCCGATCTCTACGCGGATCCCGTGCAGACGTTCCGCCATGTCACGTTGCCGATGCTGATGCCGGGGATCGTCGCGGGCGCCGCGCTCGCCTTCGTCATTTCGCTCGACGATTTCATCATCACTCAGATGGTTGCGAGCGCCGGCGCCACGACGCTGCCCGTCTACATCTACAGTCAGGTCCGCATGGGCGTAACGCCCGAGGTCAACGCCGTTTCTTCGATGCTGCTCGGTGTCTCGATCGTCATCGTCAGTCTGGCGGTCCTTCTGCGCAAGAAGGAGACGACCTGATGCTCAGGGATAGGTTCCGGTCAGTAGTCCAGCACCGTCATGAGTCAGGACTTGTGAAGTCAACCGCGGCATGGCGAGACCCGCAGCCATCCGGTACCTGCCTCAATGACCAGCCGCATCGCAAACAGGGCAGGACCCCTCTTGAGACGTCCCGCGGTTCCAACTGGGCTTTCTCCCGAAACGGGTTATGGTTACAGTCTGTATTCAAATCGTATTCAAAAGGAGGGCAACCATGTTGAGAAGATTGCTTGGCGCGACGGCGGCCATCTTGCTGGCCGCCTCGCTCGGCACTCCCCGGGCCAGCGCCGAGGGAGAACTGAACTTCTACACCTGGGCGGACTACACCAGCCCCGAGTTGATCGAGAAGTTCGAAGCCGAGACCGGGATCACGGTCAACATAGACACGTTTGCCAGCAACGAGGACCTGCTCGCCAAGATGATGGCCGGCGCGACGGGCTACGACATCATCGTGCCGGGCGACTATCTCGTCGAGATCCTGATCAAGGAGGATCTGCTTCAGCGTGTCGAGCCCAACCAGCTTGCCAACTTCAAGAACGTCGAACCACGCTGGATCGATGTCTACTGGGATCCAGGGCGCAACTACTCCATTCCCTGGATGTGGGGCACCACGAGTTTCAATGTGAACACGGACGTCTTCGACGGCGACATCCACACACTGGCCGTCCTCTTCGATCCACCGGACGTGCTCAAGGGTCGCATCAACATGTTCCAGGACTCTGTCGAGGTCATCAACATGGCCTTGCGCTATCTCGGATTCCCGCGCTGCAATTCAAATCCGGACGAAATGCGCCAGGTTCAGGACCTGCTCCTTCGGCAAAAGGAGTGGGTGCGCTCCTACTCCATGGATCCGAAAGAGCTGATCGTCTCGGGCGAAGTCGATGCGACGATGAACTGGGACGGATACGCCATCCGCACACGCGCCGAAAAGCCATCGGTGGCGTTTGCACACCCCATGGAAGGCTATACCGGGTGGATGGACAATCTTGCCGTGCCCAAGGGAGCCGAGAACGTCGAGAATGCCATGATCTTCATGGACTTCATGATGGTGCCGGAGAACATCGCCCTTGAATCGAACTATGTGGGGGTGAATGGCGGCATCATGGGTGCTGCGCAGTACTTCGATCCCGAGCTCGCGACGGCGCCGGAACTCAACGCTCCGCAAGGAACGCCGGATCCCGAGTTCGTTCCTGCCTGCGAGGACGATGTCGTGAGGCTCTACGACCAGGTGTGGACGAACGTCATGAAGTAGTTCGTCACGTGTGGGACGGGAGCGCGCTGGTGTGCTGTCGTCCCACACATGGTTCTGCCGGTTCTACTCCGGATAGAACGGAACGAGAATTCCGATCTCGGACATCCAGCGCAGTGTCCTGTTTGAACTGCTGCGGCATGCATGTTCGAGTTCGATCAGGAGGCGCCCCGCCGCCGTTTCGTCCCAGAACCATCTGCCCAGATCCGTGCTCGTCGTGAGTTCGCCTTCGAAACTCTTGGCCTCGGTGTAGTAGGCCATCAGGTCGTCAAGGGCGAAACGGAACGTCTGTGGAAGCGAGAGGCTCCTGACCGGATTGGCTGGTGGGTCAGTGCCGAGGAAACCCGTCAGGAAGGCTGCAAGATCGTCAAGCGCCACACCGCTGGCACCGACGCTTGAGCGCCCGCGGCTTGCCGCGGCCCTGGTGTAGAGAGACCGGATGGTCCGGTCTTCCGTCCTGATGCGGGCCAGCAACGCCGCAGGATCGGTGCGTTCGGCACCGGATTGCAGCTTCGGGGAACGGCACGACCAGCCGAGGTCCCTGTCGTAGTCCGAAACCGGCCCGGGGAAGTCAACCAGTACCGGCCCGCCGGGCTCCTTGAGGAGATCGAGCGCGGCGCTCAGAACGCGCATCTGGAACGGCGCATCCATGGGCTCGCCGAAGGGCTTGCCGAGCTCGAACGGTACCCATAGCGCCCGCGGTGGGCGCATGGCTTCAGCATGGGGACGAACAAGGGCCAGCATGACTGTCGTCAGCCCGTCTTCCTCCAGGTAATGGGCAAGCCCGCTCACGGCGCGCGTGCAGAAGGGTCAAACGGGACAGAGCAGCACCGTGTCGACGCCCTCGGCCTTCATCTCCTGTGCCGCCTTCCGGGCAGCCCGTTCCATCTGGTCAGGCGGCGAACCGCCGAGAAACGAATAGTGTGTCGGCCCGATGGATCCGAGTTCACCGGCCTCGACCAGTTCGCCAAGGCGATCAAATGGCAGGATCAGATTGAGATCCTGCTGAAAGCCGGTGCGGTCATGGTCGCCGGAATGGTGACTCTGGATGAGGTCCCGGTCATTTGTGCCAAGGCGGCGGAAGTCCCGGGCCGACAGACTGAAGCGCTTGTCATCCCGGCGATGAACGGCGGCCGTGGACACAAGAGCAATACGGGATTCGGTGAGGGGTCTGGCCGGCGTCCAGGGTTCGGTCTCATAGAGTGTCAGGGGCAGATTGATGACGTCATCGTAGGCCCAGGGCCACGACTTCATGCGATTGAGGTGAACCATCTGCATATCTCCCACATGCCGGTCGCTGACTCTTGGCATGATGCCAATCGGACCGTCACACGGTAACACGGCCCGGGAAACCCCGCCAACATATTGAGTTGACGCCTCTATTGGGCTCCAATGGCATCAGCCTGCCTGGGCGCAGGAAGCGGCCCGGACCGGGTTCCTGACGATCCGCCATCGAAGTGCGGCGTCTCGTTGAAACCCGGCACACAAAGGGATGATATGGTGAATCGCGTACTTTCAGGACAATGAGGGTCTCCCGGGACCGAGCCTTGTGAGGGGGCCCGGACGGTCGAAAGGGTCGCAAGTGCCTTCACGAATTCCTGCCTGGCAAGGCCCATGACACCGGACTACATCATTGTCGGAGCGGGGTCGTCGGGCAGTGCATTGGCGGCACGTCTGAGCGAGGATCCGGGGATCCGGGTGCTGCTTCTCGAGGCCGGCGGCAGGGCGCGGCACTGGTCGATCGACATGCCGCTTGGCTATTATCTCAACTGGACCGGGGGACCGTACAACTGGGCCTGGTGGTCCGAACCTCAAGACAACATGGCGGGACGGCGGATCTTTCAGCCCCGGGGCAAGGGTCTTGGTGGCTCATCTGCCATCAACGGCATGGCATTCCTGAGGGGCCACCCGATGGACTTCGATCGCTGGGAGAACGAAGGCGCCACAGGCTGGTCGTTCCTGAACGTGCTGGAGTTCTTCAAGCGGCTTGAGACGCACTCCGGCGGCGAGACGGACTTTCGCGGTGGCAGCGGGCCGGTGCGCACAGGGCCCCAGTCATTCCGCCTGCCGATGGGCGATGCCTTTGTCGAGGCCGGCCTCGAGGCAGGATTTCGCCTGTGCGATGACTTCAACGGCGAGAACCAGGAAGGCATGGGCTGGTTCGACGCCTCGATTGCCGATGGCCGGCGTGTCAGTACCGCCGGCGCCTATCTCGAACCCGCACGGCACCGTCCCAACCTCGAAATCCGCACCCATGCCGAGGTTGTCGGAATCGAGATCGAAAAGGGCTGTGCCACCGGTGTCAGGATCCGAAAGGATCGTGACATCAACATCGTGCATTGCTCCCGGGAGATCGTCCTGTCTGCCGGGCCTTTCGGGTCACCGCACATCCTGATGCTGTCGGGCATCGGTCCGGCAGACAACCTCTGCGAGGTCGGAATCGCCGTGCATCATGACCTTCCAGGGGTCGGACAGAATCTCCAGGAGCACGTTGAACTCCACATCGGGTTCGAAGGACCCGTTTGCCATTCGCTCAACCGGTATGCAGGCCCGCTCTCCAGAGCCATGGCCGGCGCCCGATGGTTCCTGAACCGGAGCGGGATCTGCGCCACCAACGCCGTCTTCACGGGCGCCTTCACGAAGACCCGTGACGACGTGCCCCACCCGGATATCCAGTATCACTTCTTCCCGTTCTTTCTCCATGACCACGACATCCCGTCCGATACCGGCGGGTTCACCATGTGCGTCGGCACCTTGCGCGAACGCAGCCGTGGCGAGGTGAGGCTCCGGTCTGCCGACCCCGCTGTCCGGCCGGCCATCGATTTCCGTTTCCTGAGTGAGCCCTCGGACCTCGACGACCTCAGGATCTGTGTCCGTCAGGCAAGGGACATTGCCATGCAGCCGGCACTTGATCCCTACCGGACACGGGAAGAGGACACCTGGGCCAACGCCCGGAGCAATGCCGACATCGACGCCATGATCCGGCACAGGGCCGTAACCGGCTACCACCCCTGCTCCACCTGCAGGATGGGAACAGATGATCTCGCCGTGGTTGATCCCGAATGCCGGCTCCGCGGCCTCTCCGGTCTGAGGGTGGTCGACAGTTCGATCTTTCCCTCCATCACCAGCGGCAATCTCAATGCGCCATCGATCATGGCAGGCGAGAAGGCTGCCGACCTGATCAAGTCCGGCGTTTCCAACCGGCAAGGTGTTGATGCGTCGTAGCGGAGCCGGAAACGAATGATCAGGGGGGCACAGGAACGCGGTGCAAGTCCCAAGGTTGGTCCCGTGATCTCCAGCCGATCCGGCGTGATGGGCAACGGCTTCAATCCAGAGACCGGACCCGGTATGACCTTGTGCTCACAGGACGCCAAGAGGCGCCGGTCGCAAGGCTGATGGTCTGCGCCTGCCGGCACGGGAGCACGTACAACTCGAAACTGCGCTTCAACGGGCGCCTGCCTGAGGCTCCTTCAGGGTTGGGGTGGCGCGCCTCCCACGCATGAATTGTGATACGAAGACCAGGCCCAGCAATAGCAGGCCGGCCGGATAGATGAGCTCCTTGGGAGGCAGATCAAGCTGTTCGACGTCGACGCCCGTCACGTAGTCGCCCCAGTCCATTCCCGCCTGCTCCGCCATACCGTTCCAGGCAAGATCGGCCACGACGAACGTGTCCTCGTCCTCCCTGACCAGGTGGACGCCGAAGGTCTCTGACGGGGTCGCCGCCTGTCCGTCCGGCGTCTCCAGCACGAACAGCTTGAACCGATCGCCGTAGTCCGTCGCACGCGTCACGTGCAGCCGGACCTGGCGACCGGACTCGGGCGTGAACTCGCCCGAGACGAAGGCCTCGAATTGAACTGGCTCGAAGGGCGGCGCCATGCGGTCCATGAAGAAGCCGGGGCGAAACAGCATGAAACACGCCACGGCAAGCAGGATCGCCTCGTACCAGCGCACCTTGACGAACATCCAGCCCTGGGTGAGGGAACTGAAGGCAAGGATGGCGAGCAACGACATCACCGTCACGAGGGCTCCATGCCAGATGCTCTCGATACCGATGAGCAGAAGTTCCGTGTTGAACAGGAACACCAGCGGGAGGATCGCCGTGCGGATGTCGTACAGAAACGACTGCACTCCGGTTTTCAGGGGATCTGCCCTGGAGATCGCCGAGGCAGCAAAGGCGGCAAGGCAGACGGGTGGAGTCGAGTCCGCCAGCAGACCGTAATAGAAAACGTAGAGGTGAACGGCGATGAGCGGCAGAACGAGCCCCGCCGCCCCACCGAGTTCCACCAGCACACCCGCCAGGAGGGAGGCGACGACCAGGTAGTTGGCGGTCGTCGGAAGGCCCATGCCGAGGATGATGCAGAGGATGGCGGTCAGCCCCAGCAGGATGTAGATGTTGCCACCGGCGATCGCCTCGACCACGCCTACCATGGCATTGTTGAGGCCTGTCGACGACACGGCGCCGACGATGATTCCGGCGGCTGCCACGGCAATGGCGATCCCGACCATGTTGCGCGCACCGGCAACCATCCCGAGGTAGATCTCGGTGAAGCCGTCGCGAACCGCCTCCGCCAGCGGCTGGCCGTGCCCGCGAGCCGTGGCGACGATCCGGCGCGCAACGATGATCACCATGACCGAGAGGATCGAATAGAAGACGGCGCTGTGCGCGCTCCAGCGCTCCACCATGAGCAGATAGACGAGAATGACGATGGGAATCAGGTGATGGACGCCGGCGAGGAAGGTCGTGCCAAGCGGCGGAATCTCTGCTGAAGGAAGTCCCCTGAGCCCGAGTTTCGCCGCCTCAAGATGGGAAATGTAGAGCAGCGCGAGATAGCTGAGGACGGCCGGAATTGCTGCCGCCGCGACCACGTCGAAGTACGAGATTCCGATGAACTCGGCGATGATGAAGGCGGCAGCGCCCATGATCGGGGGCATGATCTGGCCGTTGGTCGATGCAGCGACCTCGATGGCGCCGGCCTTCACCGCGGGCATGCCGATCCGTCTCATGACGGGAATCGTGAAAGTGCCAGTGGTGACGACATTGGCGATTGACGAGCCGGAAATCATGCCCGTCATGCCCGACGCCAGGATCGCTGCCTTGGCGGGGCCTCCGCTGAAGCGCCCGACCATGGCGAAGGAAAGGGCAAGGAAGTACTGCCCCGCGCCGGCCTTGTCGAGCAACGCGCCAAACAGCACGAACAGGAAGACGAAGCTGACCGAAACGCTGATGGGGATGCCGAAGACGGCCTCACCTGTCAGCCACTGATAACCGATCAGCCGCGTCAGGCTGAGCCCCTTGTGCGAGATGATGTCGGGCATCGACTGGCCAAAGATCGAGTAGACCAGGAAAACGCCGCAGACGATGACCAGCGGAATTCCGATCGCCCGCCGCGGGGCGCCCAGCAAGACAAGGTGGCGGCACCACCCGAGAAGGGCCTCGCCCGGAATCCCGTTCCAGACGTGAGGCGGCCCGGGGAATTGCGATCGCACGGCGCGTGGCGTCCAGCAAGAGCAGGATGCCGACACCACCGAGGATGGCCTCGACCGGAATTCCGTTCCAGACGTAGAGCAGACCGTGTCGGGAGACGAGACCGTCCCAGCCGAAGAAGAGATAGGAGGCGGCGATCAGGCCGGTGACCGCCAGGGCGATATCCCAGGGCGGTAGTCCGCGATCCCTCCAGCGCCGCGACACCGGATAGATCAGGAAACAGAGCACAAATGCAAACGAGAGATGGAGCCCCCGTGCCGGCACATCGCCGATGATGGCGAAATTCAGCATGAAGGGGAGGGGTGAGGCAATCCACAACTGATAGACGGACCAGGAGAAACAGAGAAGGCCGATGGCCTGCGCAACGCGCGGACCCTGCCGGCGTCCCTGGTACTCGAATGTCTCCGGATCCTCTGCGACTCCGACCGGTTTCGGCACCGGCGCGTTCTTCATCACGGGCGAACCTGCGAGCGGACGGCCGGCACCCTTCCGGGGGTGCCGGCCGTCTCAGGCGATAGAATTACATCCAGCCTTGCTCTGTATAGTACTTGGCCGCTCCGGGATGGATCGGTGCGGAAAGCCCGTTCACGATCATGTCTGCGGGATCGAGGTTCCTGAAGGCAGGATGCAGGGCCCTGAAGTCGTCCAGGTTCTCCATCACTGCACGGGTGACCTCGTAAACCACCTCCTCCGGCACGTTCTCATGACTGACGAAAGTCGCCATCACACCGAAGGTCGTGACGTCATCGGTCGTGGTCTTGTATGTCCCCGCCGGAATGGTGGTGAAGGCATAGTAGGGATTGTCGGCCACCAGCTGCTGCTCGACGTCGCCGTCGAGATCGACGATGTAGGCGTCGCAACCATCGGTTGCCACGGAGACGCCTGCATTGGGCACGCCGACAGTGTAGCCATAGGCGTCGATCTTGCCGTCACAGAGAGCCTGCGACTGTTCTGTCGAGGTCAATTCTGTTGCCGCCGCATAGTCGTCGGTGGTCATGCCGTAGCCTTCCATCAGCACCTCGGTCGTGCCGCGCTGGCCCGAACCGGGATTGCCGATGTTCATGCGCATGCCCATGGTGTCGGTGAAGGAACCGATTTCGGTACCTGCACCAGCGATGAGGTGGAAGGGCTCGCCGTGCACGGAGAAGACCGCGCGAAGGCCAGGACAGTTGGTGACCTTTTCGGAACTGCCGTTGACCGCGTGAAACTGCCAGTCGGACTGGGCGACGCCGAACTCGAGCTCGCCCTGGCAGATCTGGCCGATGTTGTAGGTGGAACCACCGGTCGATGGCGCGGCACAGCGAATACCGTGCTGGCGACCTGACGACCGGCCCTCGGCGGCTTCCTTGTGGACCATGCGGCACACAGAGTTTCCGACCACGAAGTAGACACCGGTCGGGCCACCCGTTCCGATCGAGATGAATGTCTTATCCTGTGCGCCTGCCTCGTCAGAGGCGCTGAAGCCAAGCCCGATCAGGGCCACGGCAGCCAGCGCGCATGTTGAAAGTCTGAGCAATTTCACGATATCTCCTCCTTGAAGGGTTTCGTCCATAGACTGACTGATTCGTGGTCTCACTTCAACGGGGCCCAAGTTTGCCGGAACGATCGGCTTGACTTCACGACGGTTGCACAAAGGTCGGTGAACGTACTGATCCGCTCGTCTCTCGTTGCCTTGAGAGACGCTGGCGAGACGACAGGCAGTGGAGCCTTGTGCGAGGAATTGTCGATGACCTGTGCACCGGTGCAACCGTTTCAGCAGATGTGGATCGACGGGCCCTCCAGGTTGCGGTCATTTTCATACGCCTGCAGCAATTCCGTCACGTTTCTGAAACGATCCGCCGGTAGGGGATAAGCAATCAGGGGCGGCACTTCGCCCGACAGCCTCAAACCTCAGGATGCAACGATGACTGACAGCATGACCCCTTCCGCATCGTCCCGGACAACCGATCTCGACCGCGTGATCGAAGCAGCCATCAGCCGCCGCGGGATTCTCGGTGTGATGACATTCGGCCTCGGCGCCTTCGTCACCGGAACGACATCGCTCACGAGCATGGCCCTGGCCGGAACGGACCGTTTCGGATTTGACCAGATCCCTGCGGGCACCGATGACTCCATCACCGTTCCCGAAGGATTCGAGTGGTACACGCTCATCCGCTGGGGTGACCCGCTCTGGTCCGATGCGCCTGAATTCGACGACGCCACGCGCGGCACCGCCGAAAGCCAGGCGCGAGCCTTCGGCGACAACAACGATGGCATGGCCGTATTCCACTTGGCCAACCACATCATCATGGCCGTCAACAACGAGTACACAAACCGTGACATCATCTGGGGCAACCGTGCGGACAACAAGGCTGCCAGTGACGACGACATCCGCAAGGGGATGATGGCCCATGGCGTGTCGCTGTTCGAAATCGCACCCGACGGCGACCGCTGGATGTTTGTCAGGGACAGTGTCTACAACCGGCGAATCACCACCGGCACCACGATGGAACTGACCGGTCCGGCTGCCGGGTCGGATCTCCTGAAGACCGCCGGCGACCCGACCGGTACACGCTCCATGGGAACCTGGAACAACTGCGGCAGCGGCGAGACCCCCTGGGGCACGTACCTTGCCTGCGAGGAGAACTTCAACGGCTACTTCTCATCCTCCGATCCGGACTACGAACCCACGGCAGCGATGCAGCGCTACGGCGTCAAACTGGAAGACTGGGGCTACGGGTGGGCGAAAGTTGATGACAGGTTCGACATCTCGCGCCACCCGAACGAGCCGAACCGCGCTGGCTACGTTGTCGAAATCGATCCCCTTGACCCCGCCTCCGCCCCGAAGAAGCGCACCGCCCTTGGCCGGTTCAAGCACGAGAACGCCGACGTTGTCCTGGCGTCCGACGGGCGTGTGGTCGTCTACATGGGCGATGACGAGCGCGGAGAGTTCCTCTACCGATTCGTCTCCGAAGGCCACTACGCGCCCGGTGGTGACAATTCCGAATTGCTGAATTCCGGCACACTCCACGTTGCCAGGTTCTCCGATGACCAGACCGGTGAATGGATGGCGTTGACACCGGATTCCACGGGAATGAGCGCAGAGGAGATTGCCGTCAACACGAGGATGGCGGGATCGATCCTCGGCGCCACGACCATGGACCGCCCCGAATGGGTCGCTTCCCATCCCAACAGGGTGGAAAGCTACGTCGCGCTGACCAACAACAAGAACCGTGGCATCAAGCCGAATGCCGGCGGAGATGCGACCCCTGTCGGCGGGCCCAATCCGCGCGAAGGGAATCTTTACGGACAGATCCTTCGCTGGCGGCCGGACGGTGACGATCATGCCGCACCGACGTTTTCCTGGGACCTCTTTGCCCTTGCCGGGAATCCGGCGGTCCATGCGGATGCAAACGCAGGCTCCGACAACATCAACTCAGGAAACATGTTCAATTCACCTGACGGCATGATGTTCGACCAGCAGGGGTTGCTGTGGATCCAGACCGACGGCAACTACTCAAACACGGGCAACTTCGAGGGCCACGGCAACAATCAGATGCTCGCGGGCGATACCGAGACCGGTGAAATCCGCCGCTTCCTGGTCGGCCCCCGGGAAGCCGAGATCACGGGGATCGCGTGGTCGCCCGACAGGAGGACACTGTTCGTCGGCGTCCAGCATCCAGGCGAAGACGGCGGTTCCCACTTCCCGTCCGGCGGCACCTCTGTGCCACGATCGGCCATCATTGCGGTCCGTCGCACCGACGGCGGTCTCATCGGCTGACATCGCCAGGATCTGCACCCGGTCTCCCCGGATTCCGGGTGCAGATGCCATGTTCATTGCCCGGATGCAGGTGGTCTCAGCCACCATCGGCTGACGCGACAGCAAAATCCGTCGTCCGGTGGCATCGTCCGTGTCGACAGAACTGATTTCCCGTGCAGCAGTCGGGCAGAGCAGGCGGAACCGGATCCTGCTGACGCCGTCTGAGGATTGTCATGGCGCGGCTGCACGACGATGCCCTACACTTGCCGGTACAAAGTCGCGAGGGAACAAGCCATGGGTGTGGGCCATGACGGTCAGGCGATGTTCCGCTGTCACTCCCGCTCGCAACGCGCGTGTCACCTGAGATTAACGGGCTCCGGTCCCCGTTGTCAGTCCGATGGATAGGGGCGCCCTTCACATCGACAGTCCTGTGTGCCGAAGAGTGGTCCCGGAGGCGACGAGGTGGTGGGACGTGACAACAGGTGGCGCCGGGACGGGATCGGAGTTGGTGGCCACAAGAGAGGGTGCACCATGACGTCCCTTGTCGCCTTTGAACCCTCCACGCCGGCGGATCTTCTCCACGAGTTCTTCCAGGAGAACGGTTATCTGGTGGTGCGCCGCCTTTCCCCGAGCATGACGGAACGGGCCCTCAAGGAACTGGCGCCCCACATCGCCGCCGCTCCGCTGGGGCACGACGAGTTCCTGGGGCGCCACACAAGGCGACTCGGCGGCGTCCTCGCCCGATCGGCGGCGGCGCGCGACATCGTGCTGGCACCCGTCGTCATGGATGTCGTCGAACGGATGTTCACACCCTACACACCCAACTGGCAGCTCAACTTTTCCGGCATCATGCACCTCGAACCCGGAGCCGGCGCCCAGGGATTGCACCGCGATGGAAGCATCTATCCGGTGCGCCACCCCTCTCCCCCCATGATTATCGCCACAATGTGGGCGCTCACCGATTTCACCGCCGAAAACGGCGGGACGTGCATCGTTCCGCGCAGCCACCGGTGGGACCATGATCGCCTTGCCAGGACCGACGAGGTGATTCCCGTCGAGATGCCGGCCGGATCGGTGCTGCTCTACACGGGCGGCGTCTGGCATGGCGGCGGCACCAACCGTTCCAACGCTGTCAGGACCGGTCTTGCCCTGCAGTACAGCTGGAGCTGGTTGCGCCAGGAGGAGAACCAGTACCTCGCCAATCCTCCGGACATCGCCCGGACCTATGACGAGAGGCTTGCCCGCCTCATCGGCTACGACTTCGGCGGCCCCTATCTCGGATTCTTCAACGGCGACGATCCCCATCGCCTGCTCGAGCCTCCACGCGACGGCCTGCCACAGCGTTCACGCCGGGAGCTCGATCTGCGCAGCCAGGCCATCGAACCCTTGCGTCTCGGCGACATCGAGGCGGTGGCCGGTCCGGCAGCAGCCGGAGAGGTGGCGAAGGGATTTGCCGGCCCGCACCTTTCGAACCTTACAGACGAGGGATAACCATCATGTCAGCCATCCGCCGTGTCCGGTCCTCCGAACGTGTGTTCAGCCAGATTGGCGGCCCTCCGGGGACAATCACCGTCTCGCGTGACGTCTCGACGAAGGAGAGCCAGTCGTTCGGCGTGTCGGTCGGTCTCTTCGAGAACTGCGACATGGAGTGGACGGTTCTCTACGACGAATACATGTACATCCTCGAGGGCACACTCAGTCTCGAGACCCGTGAGGGCACGTTCGACCTTGAACCCGGTGACGGCATCTGGCTGCCCGATGGCACCTGGATGGTCTATCGTGCCGAATTCGCAAGGGCGGTGATTGTCGTCGAGCCCGTCAACTGGCGGGAAATCCACGGCTACGAATGACGCACGTCGAGGGAACTCGTCTGGTCGAGTCCCGGAAGAATCGCCAGGAGATCTTCGCGTGCAAGGGCAACGCATCCGGCAGTCGGCGCAAAGTCAGCCGATGCCAGGTGCACGAATATGGCGCTGCCGGCGCCGGGAATCGGCGGATCGTCGTTGAATCCGACGATAATCACGAGGTCGTAGAGATGATCGCTGCGCCACATGATCTCGTACCCGGCAGCAAAGGGCAGGGAAACCGGCCTGTTGTAGTCGTCGTGCCGGGGGTCGTCGCACCACCCGTCCGCTGGCGCGATGGCCGATACCGGAAGCGAGCACTCCGGCCACACCTCCCGGTCGGGCCTGAAGAGCACCCTTCTCAGTGGCCACACGCCGGCCGGGGTGCCGCCGTCACCCTCCACCTTTCGATCGACGATACCGGCAGAGCCCAGTGCACAGGGAAACTCGTGGTCGCCAAAACACGCACTCCCCTTCCCGTACACCACGATATCGGTCACGCCGGCAATGTCCCTGTGGCAGCGCCATGAACCTAGCAGGCAGGGCGGTCCTTGTCGTGACGGCCGACACCCCCCTTGGCGAAGCCGTCGCAGAACAGCTGGACGTGAATCCCGGCACGACACCGATCATCTGTTCGGGCTCCAGGGAAGCACTCGAACGTCTCGGGACCGACCGGTTCGGAGCTGTCATTGCCGATGACGACCTGACGGACGATTGTGTCGACGCCCTTCGCCAGACACTCTCCCGCATGGAGGGAACCATATCCGTCATCAGGATCGGCTCCGGACTCTCTGACGACGCGATCACCAAACCGTTCCGCCTCGGCACGTTGATGGCAAGGGTGAAGGAACTGATCGACCGGCCGGCATACGCTGTGATGGCGCCGGCGGAGGTCGGGCCCTTCACCTTCCATCCCGAATCCCGTGCACTGGAGCACCGGCCAAGCGGAACGTCGAACCGCCTCACTGAAAAGGAGTCTCTCATTCTTGTCGAACTTCTCCTCGCCGGGGAAGCCCCGGTCGATCGCGACACCCTTCTCGAAAGGGTCTGGGGACACGACACACGGATCAGGACCCACACCCTCGAAACCCATATCTGGCGATTGCGCCGCAAACTCGGGGAGGGCCGGTCCGAAGCCCGCATTCTCCTCAATGTTCCAGGCGGCTATCGCCTGAACACCTGAGCTTCCTAGCGGCCTCGTCGCGTCACGAGAATGGCCATCAAGCCGCCGGCAGCAGCCGCAGCGAAGGTGAGGATGCCATAGGTCCAGGCGAAGACCGTCCAGCCTCCGGTGTCGACAAGACCACCGGCCACGACGGGGGCCAGGAGAACGCCCAGGCTGCGTCCGGTCATCAGGGGCGCAAAGGCGGAAGGGCCGGCACGTGCCCCACCAAAGAGACGCGCAGGAACGGCGAACATGCAGGTGGGTGGCGCGCCGGAGACGATGCCATAGGCAGTGATGGCGACGAGCCCGGCGAGGCTGTCGAGATACGGTCCAGCAAACCAGACCATTGCCTGGATGACGGTGGCCCCGCTGAAGAGGAGGCCGAAGGATACCCCCTTGCGCAGCAGCCACCCCGTCGCCAGGCAACTCGCCAGAACGCCCGCCACGGACACTGCGTTGATGGCGGCGGCCTCATCGGCACCGACCTGAAAATGCCCGACCACGTAGTCGGGCAACCAGGTCATGAATGCGATGTACTGGCCGGCCCAGGCGGCAAAGACACCCGCCGCCAGCCACAGGGAGAACCGTTGGCGAAGCTGGCCTGCCCCCGCGTCATGGACCTCGACGCGAAGAGCCCTTTCCACGCCGGTCCGGCGCGCAAGGAGCCACAGGGCGAGGGCGAGGGTGAGAAAAAGTGACAGCCACCACAGCGGTTGCCAGCCCAGGGAATCAAAAAAGAGATAACCGGTCGCAAGGGCCAATATCTGGCCGACCGGCACCCAGACTGCGACAATTCCTGCCACCATGGAAAGGTCTGCCGGTGCTGCCGAACGGTTGGCAATGGCGGCGCCGGCGATGGCGAACACGGTGTAGGCGAGACCCTCGATCGTGCGCGCCACGAGATTGATCCAGGCAACCTCCGGAAAGATGAGGGTGACCGCATTGCCAAGGAAGAAACAGGCAAGCGATCCAGCAAGCACATGAGCCGGATATCGACCGGTCAGGGTGCCGGCAGTCATCGAAAAGAAGATCCCGGCAAGGGCATAGACCGAGACGAGAGCGCCGGCGACGACCCGTCCGTAGCCGTAGGCCTCGATGAGCAGGGGCAGCGACGGCGGCAGCTTCAGCATCTGGAATGCAGCGAAACTGGACACCGCCAGACCGAGCCAGATACCTCCCCAGTCACTTCTCCCGGGGGAACTCATGGACGCCCGTCGCCTGTGATCCCGTCAAGCGTGAAGAGGGCCTCGAATGAAATACCCGAATCCGCAAACAATGCCGCGCCGCCCCTGAGACGGTCGACCACCGTGATCACGCGCACCACCGTTGCTCCTGCCTCGCGAACCGCCTCGACGGCGGCCATGGTTGATTGTCCCGTCGTCATCGTGTCCTCGAGGAGGACCACCTTGTCTCCTTCCTCGAGAAGACCCTCGATACGACGTTGCGTGCCGCGGGTCTTTGCCTTGTCACGCACGTAGAACCCCCTGACGGGAACGCTTCGCCGCTGGCTCTCGCAGACCACCGCAGTGACAACGGGAATGGCCGCCGTCGCCATGCCTCCCACGGAATCAACACCGGTATCGGCCAGACGGTCGTGGATCATGTGCCCGATGGCGCTGGCGCCGAGAGGATGCATGGTCACCCGTCGAAGATCGATGTAGACGGCAGACCGCTCACCGGACGCAAGTTCGAAATCGCCTCCATTCATCACGGCGAGCTCGCGGATCAGCCGCAGGACTGTCTCCCGGTTCCCGGACATGGCACGTCTCCCGGCGTGGTCAAGGCGACCGCGACCATATACCCTTGGCAGGGACCATGAAATGACCGTCCACACCAACGTGAGGCAGCCATGCCATCGGCACTTGAGTTCCTGGTCAGGTTCCGTGGAGTGCGCGGCAGCATCGCCTGCAGCGATCCCGGAACCCGACGCTACGGCGGCAACACCTCCTGCCTCGAGGTCCGTTGCGCCAGCAGGCTCCTCATCTTCGATGCCGGGACCGGACTCGGTTCCCTGTCCGAATCACTCGGTGAGGGACCGGTCGAAGCGGATCTCTTCCTTTCGCATACCCACCTCGACCATGTCTGTGGCGTGGCCCTCTTCAACGCTCTCAATCACCCCGAAACGCGCCTGACGGTATGGGCCGGCCACATCGAATCTCCCCGCATGCTCGAGGACGTGGTGCGCCACTTCCTGGAAGATCCGCAGACACCGGTAAACCGGGACTCGCTTCGCGCCAACATCACGTGGAAGACCTTCCGCGCCGGAGACTGCCTGGAGCCCCACGCGGGATTGAAGATCGTGACCGCACCCCTCAACCACCCGAACGGCGCCTGCGGCTACCGCGTCGAACACGACGGCCGGGCGCTGTGTTACGTCACTGACACCGAGCACGTGGTGGGAACACCGGACCGGAACATCCTCGAACTGATCGCCGGTAGCGACCTGATGATCTACGATTCATCCTACACCGATGAGGAATTTCCGGCCTTTGTGAACTGGGGCCACTCGACGTGGCAGGAAGGCGTACGACTCGCCGATGCCGCCTCGGTGAAGACTTTCGTTGCCTTCCACCACGACCCCTCGCACGACGATGACCGCATGGATGCGATCGCCGCCGAGATGGAGCAGCGGCGCCCCGGATCCGTCGTTGCGCGCGAAGGCCTGGTGCTCATCCCTTGACCGGCTATGCCCGGCGCCTGGGAATGGCGCTCGCGACGGTGACGGGACTGGACCGTCAGGGGTACTTCATTCCGTGCCGTCATGCCGGAGTCTTCCCCGCCATCGCCGGCTACCAGGTGGTCGAGCGGCTGTTCGCCTCACATCTCGAGTCCTTTTGCGAAGTCATCACCGATCTCGAACAGTTCCGTGACGACCTGAAGGCGATCGGCCATGACGATCCGGCTCCCGGACCGCGCTGGAACCAGGACTGGTTTCCGCGGCTGGACGCTGCCGTTCTCTATGCCATGGTGCGCAGGTGGCAGCCCTCGCGGATCGTCGAAATCGGATCCGGGCACAGCACCCGTTTCATGGCCCGCGCCATTGCCGACGGCGCCGTGAGCACCCGCCTTGTCGCCATCGACCCCGAACCGCGTGCTCGCCTTCCCGTCCACGGCGTCACGTGGATGCAAGACATGCTTCACGACGCCGATCCCGCCGTCGTGGAAGATCTGGGAAAGGGCGATATGCTGTTCATCGACTCAAGCCATGTCGCCATGCCGGGAAGCGACGTGGACGAACTCTTCAACCGGATCGTGCCCGACCTCCCGGTTGGGGTCATCGTTCATGTCCACGACATCTTCCTCCCCTTCGGCTATCCACGCGCCTGGGACTGGCGCGGCTACAATGAACAGCTTGTGGTGGCGCCGATGCTGACCGGAGGATCCTGGACACCACTCTTTGCCAGCCACTACATGACCCGCCGGCATCCGGATCGTCTCGAAACGGGTGTTCTCGGAGATATCCCGCTTCTCCCGGGCGCTATCGAGACCAGCCTGTGGATGACCCGGTCGTGAAGGCCACTGCCGCCAGGCTTCGGATCCTGCTCTTCGGCGAACCGGTGACCGGTCACTTGCCCGAGCGTGTCAGGAACCAGATAGCCCGCGACCAGGCCGACAGCGAGGTGCTGATCGGTTGGGTCCAGATGATCGGCATCATCCTTTTCGCCGTGCTCTACACGCTCTCGCCCAAGACATTCCCCGAAGACACGATGCTCGAGCCGGTGCCCTGGGCGCTGGGCACCTATTTCCTTTTCACGGTGATGCGCCTCTTCCTCGCTCACGCCAGGCGCCTGCCCAACTGGATGATCGTCACGTCGATCGTGGTCGACATCGCCGTGCTGCTGGTGACGATCTGGAGTTTCCACCTGCAGTACGCCCAGCCCCCGGGCTTCTCGCTCCAGGTGCCGACCATGCTCTACCTCTTCGTGCTGATCGCACTGCGCACCCTGCGCTTTGATCCGCGCTACGTCCTGATGGCAGGCGCCACGGCGATTACCGGATGGCTGGCCCTGCTCATCTACGCGCTCTACGTGGCGCCGGTTCCCAGCGAGGTCACCCGTGACTACGTCCACTACCTCTACACCAGCGATATCCTGATCGGCGGCGAGGTCGACAAGATTCTGACCTTCCTCCTCGTCACCGGCATTCTCGTCATCGCGCTGACACGGGCGCACAAGCAGCTCATCCGCTCGGTCGCGGTCAGTGAGGCGGCGAAGGATCTCACCCGCTTCTTCGCTCCGGAAGTCGCAGACCGGATCACCCACTCCGAGGATGTGGTGGCCGCTGGAGAGGGCGTGCTGCGGGATGCCGCGATCCTGTTCGTGGACCTGAGGGGGTTCACTGCGCTGTCCGGTCGCGTCGGTCCGGGCCAGACACTTGCCATGCTGTCGCGCTACCAGCATCTCGTCGTGTCGACGGTCCAGCATCATGGTGGCACCATCGACAAGTTCATGGGCGATGGCGTGATGATCACCTTTGGCGCCACGGCTCCAAGCGAGAGCTTTGCGACCGACGCCATCGTGGCGGCGCTCGACATCGATCGCCAGATGAACGCCTGGAACCAGCGCCGGCAATCGCGTAGCCAACGCCTCCTGGCGTGGGGCATGGGCCTTGCCACAGGCACCGTCATCTTCGGCACCGTCGGTGACGAAACCCGTCTCGAATACACGGTGATCGGCGAGGCGGTCAATCTTGCCGCCAAACTCGAAAAACACTGCAAGATACAGGGCTCGTCACTCGTTGTGACCGGTGCGGCCCTTGATCTGGCGCGGCAACAGGGGTGGGCCGGAAGTTCACTTGAGGTTGTCACCGCGTGCGATGTCGAAGGCGTGGCTGCACCGATGGACATCGCCGTCCTCAACGCCTGAAGGGGGTACAAGACATGAAAGACAAGGTGGCACTGATCACCGGAGGCAATTCTGGAATCGGCAGGGGAATCGCGAAGAGATTCGCTGCCGAGGGGGCGCGGATCGCCGTTGTCGGGCGCAACAGGGAAAGGGGAGAGCGCGTGCGGGACGAACTCGAGGCAGCGGGCGCCGAAGCCGAATTCTGGTCGTGCGAACTCTCCTCGGAGGACGCCAGCGCCGCCATGGTCGCGGAGGTGGCGGACCGTTTCGGCGGTATCGATGTTGTCGTCAACAACGCCGGAGTCGGCGGACGGCGCGCCGGAGTCGGGGACGATGATCCCCCCGGGCTGCGCTGGCAAAAGCTGCGCGGGCCCAACCTTGATGCTCCCTGGTTCGTCAGTTCGCATGCGCTGCCGCATCTCGCCCGCCGGCGCGGCAGCATCGTGTGCATCAGTTCAACGGCGACCTGGCATGGCAACTGGGGGACCTACGGGATTGCGAAGGCGGGCGTGGAAGCGCTGGTGCGGAGCTTCGCGGCGGAGGGAGCCCGCCTCGGCGTGCGCTGCAATGGCGTCTCGCCTGGCTGGATCACCACCGAGCGCGACGCCGAGGAACCACCTTCGGGCGGGGACGGGTGGTTTCTCCCGCCATCGGTCCTGGGACGCATGGGCACCCCGGCCGAGATTGCCGCGGCGGTCCTCTTCCTTGCCAGCGATGAAGCGAGTTTCGTCACCGGTCAGACGCTCATCGTCGACGGCGGCCTGATGATCCTCGACTATCCCTCCATGAAGATGCTGGAGAAGGCCGGCGCCGGCATGATGTCGGGTACGGGCACCGGTGAGCCGGTGGGCGCCTGAATGTTCTTCACGGGCGAGGTCATTTCCGTCGCCGGCATGGAGGGCGACCGGCTGCAGCTCTTCCTGATGTCTCTCGGCGTGGTGGCGGTCAGCATCTGGATGCTGTTTCTCAATCCCCGGGTACCGGTGCCAAGGGGAGCGCCTGGCGTCGTCCGCTTCCTGCTGGAGTTCACCAACGACTGGCTGCTCATCTGGGCCACCCCGGCAGGATGCTTCTTCCTCCCTATCAGTTTCGTGCTGGTGCTGGCCTGCCTCGAGGGCGGCCTGGCCTTCTGGCACTGGCCCGTTGCGGTCGCGATGTTCGCCGCTCTCCTCGTCTGGCGCCTGCGCTGACGGACCTCCGGAAGCTGGCCTTCAAGTCACCATGATGGGACAATGAAACGGGCTGAACACGGGGAGGCACCCCTGAACGAGGACTTTGCCGCACCGGGCAAGGCGCGGGTCGACCCAGACCTGCTGCGCAGCCTCATGAAGAAATCCGACATGGCAGGTGGTCTCCAGCTGGCAAGCCACCTCGCAGCGATCGCCTGTTCCGGGACCGGCTTGTGGCTCGCCTGGGGAAGCTGGTGGGGCGTGCCCTTGTTCGCGGCACACGGCATGCTCGTCAACTGGCTCTATGCGGCACAGCACGAGTCGAGTCATGACACGGTCTTCCGCCGCCGGTGGATGAACGAGTGGCTCGGCCGTGTGACGGGATTCATCCTGATCTATCCGCGCGACCACGATCGCTGGCAACATCTGTGCCACCATCGGCACACCCAGGATCCCGAGCGGGACTCGGAGCTCGTCTTCCAGAGCGGCGGGCGCTTCTCCGGTTGGTTCAGTCTCAGCGGGCTCTCGTTCTGGCGAGGCCTCATCACCAATCTCGTCCTCCATGCCGTGACCGGGCGCAAGCAGCCTCGATACGAGTACTACCTCAATGCAGACATGGAGCGCCGCGTCGTCGCCGAGGCTCGCTGGCATCTCGCCGGCTACGCCCTCATCGCCACACTGTCCGTCTGGTCCGGCTCATGGGCAGCGATCACGATGTGGCTGGCTCCGATGATGGCGATGTCCTGGACGCACCAGATCCAGAACATCATCGAGCACGCCGGCATGCCGTTCACCAACGATACCTGGACGAATACGCGCACGGTGCGCACGAACCCTATCATGCGCCGGCTGGCCTGGCAGATGGTCTACCACACGGCCCACCACACGTATCCGGGCGTTCCCTTTCACCGGCTTGCGATACTTCACCAGGCCATCGTCACAGTGCGCGGCGAGGAGCCGGTGACTTCGACCTATGGCGAGCAATTCGCGAGAACCCTCGGCGAACCGTTCCGGCGCCCCGCCTGATGATCCCGGAGAGGCCGGGAACGCTCTTCCTCGTTGTCGGCCCGAGCGGGGCGGGCAAGGATACGCTCATCAATGGCGCGCGGCGCTGCCTGGAGGCGGATGCACGGTTCGTTTTTCCCCGGCGCATTGTCACCCGCCCGGACCATGCCCCGGGTGAAATCGCGATGGCTCCCGACCACTTCGAAGCGGCGCGGCGCAACGGTGCCTTCGCCCTCTCCTGGCGTGCCCACGGCCTTGCCTACGGCGTGCCCCGGGACATTTCGAAGGCTCTGGAAGAGGGCCACTGCGTCATCGCCAACGTCTCGCGCGGAGTCCTTGCCGAGGCGCGCAAGGCCTTTCCCCGGGTCCGCGTCATCCATGTCGATGCCCCGTCCGCACTGCTGAAGCAACGGCTCGCCGGAAGGCGTCGGGAATCAGCCGACAAGCAGGAAGAACGGCTCCACCGCACCGTCCCGGTCGAGGGCGACGATGTGGAGTCCCTGGTCAACGACGGCCCGGTCGATCACGCCGTCGCGGCCATGGTGCGGATCCTGCGCCGTGGCTGACTTCCGCAGTGCGGCACACGAACCATGGGTAGGGCACCCATCGGGCGCGGGGGTCCCGCTTCGGACTCCCGAAGTGTGTCCAGTTTAGCAGTATCGGGGCTGAACTGATGTTCGAGGCCCTGTGCGGGCGCTGAATTCTGATTCTGCTTTTTTCCCTCTGCCTGCGATCGCGGAGCGGCCTGTGACAGTGCCCTCAGTTCCTTGAGCAGGTCGATGGCGGCGTCATCGTGATGGTAGAGGTTGGCGTCTGCACGGAATGCCCGCACAATTCCGCCTGGCTCGACCGGCTGGACCGTCCTCGTCCAACGGGAGAAGGGAACTGAATGAAGGTCGCTCCACGCCGACGCGCCTCGAATTCCACAGCCACGATGCCGTCACCCGGGCGAACGCGCAGCATGCCGGTCACCGTTCCTGACATGTTCGCCCCGAGGTGCCCTGAACAGCGCCGGAACGCCCGTCGTGCGTCCCGGTGATATGGCGCACGCCTTTGGCATGAGACGAGGGAGACATCATGACCAGGACCCAACCCAACATCGTGATCATCATGGCCGACTTCATGAGCGCCCTGGCGCTGCCCATGTACGGCGACGGCACGATCAGGGCGCCCCACATGAAGCGGCTCGGCGAGGAGGGCGTCGTCTTCGAGAACGCGTACTGCAACGCTCCCCTGTGCGGACCGTCCCGCGCGTCTTTCCTGACGGGACTCCTGGCCTCGAAGGTCGGTGTCTACGACAATGGCAGCGAGCTTCCGGCCAGCATTCCCACCTTTGCCCACTACCTGCGCCTGGAGGGCTACCGGACCATTCTTTCCGGCAAGATGCACTTCGTGGGTCCCGACCAGTTGCACGGTTTCGAGGAGCGGCTGACGACCGACGTGGTGCCGTCGGATTTCGGCTGGGGGCCGCCGCCTGGAGGCGCGCGCTGGGAAGACGAGGAGTTTCCCGACTACCCGAATCTCGATGAAGTCATCGATGCGGGCCCCTGCGTGCGCTGCCTGGGAATCGATTTTGACGACGAGGTGACCTTCACCTCGGTCAACAGGATCTACCAGTTGGCCCGAGAAGAGGCCGACCGTCCCTTCCTGATGACTGTCTCGTTCATCCAGCCCCATCCTCCCTTCGCCTCACCGGCCGAGTACTGGGACCGCTATGACGACGGGGACATACCCATGCCGGCAGTGGCGTCGCTCCCGGTCGATGCCCACGACGAACTGAGTCGCCATCTTCATGAATACGGCGGCATGGGGCAGACCGGCGTGACAGACGCTCATGTCCGCCGGGCACGTCACGCCTACTACGCGATGATCAGTCACATCGACGACAGGATCGGACAAGTCCTCGGCGCGCTCGAGGCTTCCCGCCTCGACACCGACACCATCGTCGTCATTACCGCCGATCACGGCAACATGCTGGGAGAGCGCGGCCTGTGGGGGTTGCGCACCTTCTTCGAGTGGGCCGAACGGGTGCCTCTCGTGTTTCACTGTCCCGCCGCATTTGCGGCAAGGCGGGTGCGCACGCCCGTCTCGCTCGTCGATGTACTCCCGACACTGGTGGACCTCGCCGGCAACGAGGAGGCGTACGGCATCGCAAGTCCGGTCGACGGCAGGAGTCTCGCGCATGTCCTGCGCGGAAACGGCGCACTCGCCCCGCGCGATGTGCTGGCGGAGTACTGCGGCGAGGGTGTGCCGGCACCGTGGTTCATGATCAGGCGCGGTCGCCACAAGTTCGTCCATTGCGAGACAATCGCCCCCTTGCTGTTCGATCTTGCCCGGGATCCGGAAGAGCGGGTCGATCTGGCACAGGATGCCGCGCATGCGCCAACACGGGAGGCCCTGCAGCAGGAGATCCTCAGGCAATGGGATGTGGCCGGCCTGCCGGGCATGGTGGAGGAGAGCGTCCGGCGCCGCTCCACGATCTTCGAGGCCAACAGGCGCGGCCGGCCGCCGGTGTGGGACTACGCGGTCACCAGCGATCCTTACCACGCCTACCAGCGCAGCTATCGCGAGGCGTGGCAGAGGACGGAGGAGCGCGCCCTCCTTCGATAACGGCCCTCCCCCGCCGCCCCTTCGGTGCGGCCTGCACGACAGGGACGGTATCGCGAACCGGAGAACAATGCGGGGCGCCAGCGCCCGGAAGGCAAGGGAGACCACGATGCGCGTTGCCGGATGTGTGCTGTTGGCTTGGCTGATCCTGGCGCTCACGCCGCAAACAGGATCGGGCGACGAGCTGCACATCGCGGCCTGGAACCTGGAGCATCTCGACGACAGCGACGGCGACGGCTGCGTCGGACGCAGCGATGCCGACTATGTGGACCTTGCCCGGCGGATCGAGGAACTGGACGCCGATATCATCGCCTTCCAGGAGGTGGAGAACGAGGCGGCGGCGCGCCGGGTGTTCCCGGCATCCGACTGGCACGTGGAGGTGTCACGGCGCCCGCCGATGGAGAGCAGCCAGGCCTGCTGGGACAGACCACAGGCGCGGCTCGGTCACCTTGCGACGGGGTTCGCGGTCCGGCACGGCGTTCAGTACCGTCGCAACGAGGACCTGGCAGCGCTAGGCGCCGACGGCGCGTTCCAGCGATGGGCAACCGACATCGTCGTGACGTCGGGAGGCCGGGAACTGCGCCTGCTCTCGGTCCATCTCAGGACCGGATGCTGGGGCGCCAATCAGGACGGCGACAGCGGCAGCACGGAGAGCTGCGCGACGCTGCGCGGCCAGTTCGAGCGGCTGAAGGTCTGGGCCGACACCCGCCTGGCAAAGGCTGAAGCCTTCGTCATCCTGGGAGATTTCAACCGCCGCCTGACGCTCGCCGGCGACTGGGCGTGGCGCCTGCTTTCGCCGGCCACGGCACCGCTGTTGCTGCTGACGGAGGGTGTGCCGTTCCTCTGCGACCCGCGCTTCCCGGCGTTCATCGATCACATGGTGGCCGGAGGCGGTGCGGAGGACATGCTGGTGCCGGGATCCTTCCGGGAGACTCCTCGGCGCGATCCGCATCCCGACCATTGCGCCATATCGACAGTGTACCGGCTCGGAAGTTAGTCCGGGTCGTCCCATGGTCAGCATCGCGTCGAACAGTTCCTCTATCGCGAGATTCGCCTGGAAGAATTGCTCGATTCACCGACGACGTACGCTACCGGATGCCGGCGCGTGAAACGGTCGACGGGCTGCCCGACGCTGTTTCCGCCGATGGTGAGATGGCGTGTTTCGATGACGGCAAGGAGTTCCTTGCCATCCGCATCAAACGTCTGCGCTCATCGCTTGCTCATGCGGAGCAGCCACACTGGCCACCATGTCAGACCGCCTTCCAGGAGCGAGTGCGCCGCCGGGCGCCCAACCTGAAACTGCCGTCAGACCGGAAGATGGCTGAGTCGAAGCCTGGTCTGACGCACACAGAGGTGACCAATCACCGCGAAGTTCATCGCGTTGAAACCAAACCCGGCAAGGAACGCGTGCATGTAGGTACCGGTGGCGTCATGGAGTGCGCCTCCCAGCCAACCGCCCAACGCCATGCCTATGGCGGCGAACAGATAGGTTGTGGCCACTCTCCAGCCAATCTGATTGCCTGGAAACCAGTGCCTGATCATCAGGGCGTAGTTGGGCATGATTCCGGCAAAGCCGATGCCGAACATGAATGCAGCAAGATACAGACCGACTTCGGTGTTCACGAAGGCGAAGGCCAACAACATGACCGCCTGGGCACCCGAAGCGATCAGCATTGATCTGACCGCTCCGATCCTGTCGGCAAGCAGACCGAATCCGATGCGGCTGAAGAACGATGCGGCAAACAGCACTGACAACATGCTGGCACCGGTAGAACGCGAGAATCCTATGTCGGTCGCATGGCTGATGAGATGAACGATCGGCATCGCCATCGCCGTACAGCAACCCACGACCGCAAGGCACAGCAGGGCCTGCACCGTTCCAGGAGAGTATCCCAACACTGTAAACTCACCCATGCCGTAGCCCTGAATTGCTTCGGCGGGCGCTATCGGTGGTTTCGGTTTCAGGAACAATGCGAGCGGCACAAGTGTTGCCAGCGCAAAAAAACCGAAATAGAGATACGTTTCCCGCCAGCCCACGGAATCGTTCAGCAACCTTATGACCGGTGGCCATATTGCTCCAGCCACACCCTGGCCCGACGCGATGATCGCTACTGCAAGACCCCGGCGCCGATCGAACCATCGTGTGGCATTTGCAATGAGCGGCGCAATCATTGCCGCTTCGCCAAAGGCACCGATAAGCAACCCATTGGCGACATAGAAATCCCATCGTGCGCCTGCGTGGCTGGCGACTATGGCGCCAAGACAGATCATGACCGAGCCGAACAGGACTGGCTCGATCACGCTTCGCCTGTCCATCCACAGGCCCATGGCAATGCCACCCACGCCACTGCCCATCATCAGCAGGGAAAACGCCAAAGATGGGCCCGCACGGGGCCACTCGAAGTCGGAGGCAATGTCCTTCAGGCTGACAAAGAGAATGTTGGGTGCCGCCATGGCGATGGTCCCGATCGCCAGCGATACGGCGAGGATGACCCAGCCATAGCGGACTTCGATGCTGTCAGCGCGTCGGGTCATGGCACCCGCTCTTCAGGAGCCAGAGGATGCTTGCCGGACTGCACCGATGATGGCGTCCGGGCCGGTCATCGTGTTGCTCCCTCAGGCCGCCACCGCATCTCCCATGACGTCGGCGTAGACGTCCAGATCGGCGAAGTCATCCTTCATGTGATCGGCGTAGGTGAACGGCCGTCCGCCCTCGTCAAGGGCAATCGCCTCGGCAAATCCGGGCTCCAGGAAGAAACCCAGGGAACAGCGGTCCAGTCCCGTACCGACCACCCTGTGCGGCGTACCCGCGATACGGTCGCGGGTCATCAAGGCCATGGCGCGCCCTGCGTGGATCGAAAGCCGCCCGTTGCCTGACGGCACCTCGTACCATGTGCCGTCGCGGCTTTCGTACTGCAGGCCGCCGATCCGGTCCTGCCAGAGCACCGAAAGGACACAGGCATCGGTATGGCGGTGGGTGATGATGCGTCGCCCTGCGGCGTCGACCCGCTCTGGCAGGATCTCCCTGTGCGCGGCGACGAAGTCGTCGGGCGCTGGCGGATAGTGCAGGATGCGGAGCGTGCCGTTGCCGTCGTTGAACTTGCTCATCATGGTTCCGACATCCTCGTCGAGCGCACCGGCAAGCGCGGCCAGGACCGCAACGGAAAGTGCGCGCAGATCGTCAAAGAGCGCCTCGGCTCCGGTGCGCCAGCCTGCATGGGGCTCGCGTGTCGGCCACTGGTTCGCCTCTTCCAGGAATCGCTTTACCGGATGACCTTGCGGTGCGCGGGACGGCTCATTCGGTCCGAAATCGAAAATCTCGTTGTGGGCCCAGCCTCTCTCCTCGGGCAACGGAAAAAATCCGCGGTAGCAATGTTCGGCGTCGGCACGGTGCCGTCGCGTGGCGAGGGCCAACCGTTCGGGCTCAGGCAATTCGAAGAAGCGGAGCAGGTTGCCGATCCGGGTATCGAGCGACGCTGCACCGGGCAGGCCTGTCGCGACAAAGCCGTTGGATGTCTCCATGGCCGCCAACATGGCCACTCCCGTATCGGCCACATCGGCTTTGGTGCCATCGAACAGCGCTGACAAATCGACGGCCCGGAGCGTGGGAAAGGTGCCTGGCATAGTCCAGTCTCCATCATTGACAGATCGTGGACCTGTTGAGCGAAGCGCCGTGGTTCCGGACGGCGAGGATACAGTGCTGAATCCGGCGGGACCGGTCAACAGCTACTGGCCATCTGCTTCACGCCGGAAACTGACCGGTCACGGCCGCCTCAACGAACCCCCGGGCGGCATGTTCGTCACACTGCTCGTGTCATGGTCCGTGTCTGTCAGAAGACTCCACCCCCGCAGGTGATACGGCACAAGTCTGCCGGACTCATGGCGCCTCAGATGTCCTCCAGAACTCAGACCGGAACCGCGAGGGCCACCGGATGCAGACCTACTCGCCGGCATGGCCTCCCGGCCGGGGCGCGGTAGAGATGGCACGATTGGCGCAAGCTGAATACGACCGAATGACGCGCTTGCATCCAGTCGGGGCGTCCACATACTTCCATGGATGCTCCATGCGATGCTACGGCCTCGGTGCGGCGGAAAGCGCATGCGAAGGAGAGTTCTATGACAGTCCCTGCAACGCTCGATACCGTTGCGGTCGTCGGCAATGGCCTCATGGGCCACGGAATGGCCCAGACTTTTGCAGTTGCGGGCCACCGGGTCGTCATGATCGGCCGGCGCGAGGAGAGTCTCGCCGCGGCGACGAACAGGATTGCCAAGAGCCTCGCCGCCTTCGAAGCGCAAGGGCTGGTCACGTCCGGCGAAGTGAGCGCCGCCCTCGGTCGCATCCGCACCTCGATCAAACTCGAGGACGCGGCGGATGCGCAGCTCGTCCTCGAGGCGGTTCCGGCCGATCGGAGTGTGCAGGACGAAGTGTACGGGCGGCTGGACGAAGTTTGCGCCCCGCCGGCGATCTTCGCTTCCGGGAGCGGGCAGCCCGCCAGCGAGCTCGTGTCGAACGTCACGCACCGTGAGCGTGTCGTCGCCGCCCACTTCTGGTATCCACCGCAGCTCATTCCCCTCGTCGAAGTCTGCGCCGGACCGGAGAGCGACCCGGACGTGGCGCCGTGGCTCTGCGATGTCCTCCGGGCGGCCGGAAAGGAGCCGGTGATCGTCGACAAGGAGGTTCCGGGTTTCATCGGCAACCGACTTCAGTATGCGATACTGCGCGAAGCCTGGGCACTGTGGGCGGAGGGGGCAGCATCGGCCGAGGCGATCGACACGGTGGTCAAGGCATCCATCGGGCGGCGTCTCGGGATTACCGGACCCATCGAGTCGGCCGACATCGGAGGCCTTGATACGCTGCACGCATTTGGAGCGTACCTCATACCGCACCTGAAGACGGGTTCCCAACCCGCTTCGGCGGTGACAGAGCTGGTTGATGCGGGGCATCGCGGCTTGCCCTCGGGGCGAGGCGTATACGACTGGAGCGCCCGCGACGGCGCGGCGTTGCTCAAGGAGCGCGAGGAGGAGCTGTTCCGTCACCTCGCCCGGGACAAGGCCGAGCGCCGACATCTTGATGCTACGCAACCCGGTCAGCCTCCGGCTCGCGGAGGGTAGGTGTTTCCACGCCAGGCTCAGGAGTGAGGTCTCAACGTCTGGGGTCGTTCATTGAACCGTCGCCCGACGGTTCCGGAAGACGCAGCGGTCCTTCTTGCAGCAGAGCGTTCAGGGCGGCCGGGGCGGGTAGAAACCGGACGATCATCGATTAGGACAGGCGGCCACCTCCCGGTTTCTGTGATACGGTTCATGACGGCGCAGGCGACATTCCGCAGGTTCAAGAGGGCAGGACGTGGACCAGGACGCATTGCAGTATCACGAGGCCGGCCGGCCCGGAAAACTGGCAATCCGCCCGACCAAGCCGCTCGACAACCAGCGCGATCTTGCGCTGGCCTATTCGCCGGGTGTCGCCGAGGCGAGCAGCGCGATCGCCGAACGGCCCGAAGACGCGGCGCGCTACACGGCGCGTGCCAATCTGGTGGCGGTGGTGACCAACGGCTCGGCCGTGCTCGGCCTCGGCAATATCGGGGCGCTGGCGGCGAAGCCGGTCATGGAAGGCAAGGCCGTCCTGTTCAAGCGATTCGCCGACATCGACGTGTTCGACATCGAGATCGACGAGAGTGACCCGGACGCTCTGGCAGACACGATCCGGCGGCTCGAGCCGGCCTTCGGCGCGATCAACCTGGAGGACATCAAGGCTCCCGACTGCTTCCTGGTCGAGAACCGGCTGAAATCCGAAATGAACATCCCGGTCTTCCACGACGACCAGCACGGCACCGCCATCGTGGTCGGCGCAGCGGTTGTCAACGGCATGCATCTGCTGGGCAAGGACCTGGGTCGGGTCAAGCTGGTCTCGACCGGCGGAGGAGCGGCCGGCATCGCGTGCCTGAACCTGCTCGTGGACCTGGGGCTGAAGCGCGGGAATGTCTGGCTGGTCGATACCGGCGGGCTGGTCCACACGGAGCGCGAGACGGAGCCGCACAAGGCGGCCTTCGCCCAGGACACTGACGCCCGCACGCTGGATGACGTGATCGACGGCGCGGAGATCTTTCTCGGCCTTTCCGGGCCCAATGTTCTGAACGCCGATCAGGTCGGGCGCATGGGCCCGGAACCGATGGTCATGGCCCTGGCCAATCCGGTACCGGAAATCATGCCCGAAGAGGTTGGAGCCGTGCGCCCGGACGCCATCGTCTGCACCGGCCGGACCGACTATCCCAATCAAGTCAACAACGTCCTGTGCTTTCCGTTCATCTTCCGCGGCGCTCTGGATGTCGGCGCGACCGGCATCAACCGGGAGATGGAGCTCGCCTGCGTCGAGGCCCTGGCGGCCCTGGCACGCGAAGGCATCACCGACGAGGTCGCCCGCGCCTATGGCGAACAGCGTCTGCGTTTCGGCCGCGACTACCTGTTGCCCAGGCCGTTTGATCCGCGGCTGCTCGACGCGATCGCCCCGGCCGTGGCCGAAGCGGCGATGGACAGCGGCGTGGCGACGCGCGCCCTGCCCGATCTCGACGCCTACCGCGCACGGCTCTCCAGCTTCGTCTACCGCACGAGTTTCCTGATGCGGCCGATCTTCGACAGCGCCCGCGCGGCGCCGCGCCGGGTGATCTTCGCCGAGGGCGAGGACCGGCGGGTGTTGCGGGCAATCCAGAACGTGATCGACGAGGCCATCGCCGTCCCCATAGCCGCAGGGCGGGCGGACCGGATCGCTGCGCTGTGCGCCGAGATGGGTCTGCGCATTGCGCCCGGCCGGGATTTCGAGGTGTTCGACTACGACAACGAAGACCTGATCGAGCGATACGGCGCGAAGCTCCACAGCCTGCGCGCCCGCGACGGCATCGGCCCGGAGGCCGCCCGCAAACTGTTCCGGACCAGCGATACGCTGGCCTCGGCGATGCATGTCCGCGAGGGCGGGGCCGCCTGCCTGATCTGTGGCACCACCGGCCACTATTCGAGCCACCTGGAGCGTATCGACCAGATACTGGCCACTGGAGCGGAAATCGTCTCGGCCCTGGTGCCGCTGATCATGGATACCGGTACCGTTTTCATTGCCGACGGCTATGTGAATTACGAGCCGGGGGCCGAGGAAATCGCGGGAATCTGCCGCGCAGCGGCGGCACAGGTGCGCGCCTTCGGCCTGACGCCGCGGGTCGCGCTGATCAGCCATGCCAATTTCGGCGCGCATCGCAGCCCGAGCGCGGCCCGGATGCGACGCGCCACCGAAATCCTCGCCGAGACCGGCGCCGATTTCGAGTTCGAGGGCGAAATGCAGCTCAACCTGGCCTTCGACAAGACGGCGCGCGACCGCTTCCTGCCCGCGGCGCGGCTGACCGACCGGGCCAATATCCTGGTCTTTCCGGGCATGGATGCGGCCAATGCGGCGATTCACGCGCTGTCAGCGCTCGGCAACGCCCAGCCGATCGGCCCGATCCTGCTCGGCTATGGCGGCGCGGCCCATATCGTGACACCGGACGCCACCGTACGCGGCCTGCTCAACGTCGCCGCCATTGGAAGTGCGGGAAAGGTCTGAGCGGCCCGCTTTCCCGCAGTACTCGGGAATGACCACCTGCGTGTGCGTTTTCCGGAACCGCCGGAAGATCTCTTCGGCCACCGCCTCGAACGGGATTTCGGCATCGCGAATGTCACAAGTCCTTGGGTTTGTGGCTTGCGGCCGTTGCCGGCGTCAGTTGCAACTCAACTCGCCACCACGGGTGCGCAATGGATGCATCCGATTATACTGGGCGTATGAACATGCCTTCGAAGGAGGTTGATGTCTTGAAACCTCAATGGGTCTGTCGGGTCTGCGGCTACAACATGATCGGTACGCGTCCCGACGTTTGTCCGTTCTGTGGCGAGCCTCACGACGTGTTTCTCACCTGGGAAGAGGCGGAGGATGCCTACGAGGTCACGGCCACCGGGGTCAACGACAAGGTCACCCAGCTGATGTCGGTCCCGCGCCTGGGTATCGAGCATGCGGCCTATCGGGTCGAGACCGGCAGCGGTCCGATCTGGATAGATTCGCCATCGGCGCTCAACCAGGACCTCCCACCGGTGGATCACATCTTCTTCACCCACCCCGACTTCATGGGGGCGTGCAATCAGTACCGGGAAATCTGGTCGGCCCAGGTTCATCTGCATCGGCTGGACGCGGCCAACCCGCTGGTGGAGAAATTCCCGGTGGATGATCCATTCGACGGTGATTTCGTCCACGGTGAGCTCGAGGCCTTCCACATCGGCGGTCACACCCCGGGTTTCACCGCTTACCTCTTCGAGCGGATCCTGTTCATCTGCGACTATGTGTTCCCGCCCGATGAGACGATGCACTTCAATCCGTACAGCCCCGGGTTGGAAGAAATGCGCACGCGTGGGGACCGCATCAGGACGGTGACTGAAGGTCGCGATATCGAGACGGTATGCGGTTACAACTACGTGGCGGCATTCGACGACTGGATGCCGCGCTTCGAAAGGCTGTTGGCCGCCTGAGGTAGCCCTCCCCGAAACCGCCACGGTCCTGGCGTGAGGCACACCCCGCCCGTGATCACGCGGCAGTTGCGCACGAGGTCACGGCCTTGCGGATGATCGTGCGGATGTCGCCCTCACGCTCAGGTAATCCAGCAACGTTTCTGGCCGCCGGGAGCACGAGCCCAGCCCAATGGATGTCAGGTGTCGACCACCGCTTCCCTCGATCCAGGGCTCGACGAAGACGACCTCTATGGCGCCATGGACTGGCTCCTGGAGCGCCAGGAGAGGATCGAGCGGGGTCTGGCGAAGCGGCATCTCAAAGAGGGCTGCCTGGTCCTCTACGACCTGACCTCGGTGTGGATGGAGGGGAGATCGTGTCCTTTGGCCAAACGCGGTCATTCCCGGGATGGCAAGCGGGGCAAGCTGCAGATCGAGTTCGGCCTGTTGTGTGACCGGGACGGATGTCCGGTATCGGTGGAGGTGTTCCCCGGCAACACGGCGGATCCGGCGACGCTGGCTTCGCAGATCGCCACGGTGCGCCAGCGGTTCTCCCTCTCGAAGGTGGTTCTGGTGGGGGACCGGGGGATGCTGACCCAGGCACGGATCCGCGAGGAGGTGAAGCCTGCGGGCCTGGACTGGATCAGTGCCCTCAGGGGACCAGCCATCCGTTCACTGGTGGAGGCCGGTGACGTGGAGATGTCGCTGTTCGATGAGAGGGACCTGGTGGAGATCACCAGCGACGCCTATCCCGGGGAGCGTCTCATGGTCTGCCGCAATCCGCTGCTGGCCGAGGACCGCGCCCGCAAGCGACAGGAGCTGCTCGAGGCCACCGAGGCCCTGCTCGAAGCAATAGCCGCGGCAACACGGCGCGAGACGCGCCGTCTCAAGGGGAGGGAGAAGATCGGTGAGAGGGTCGGCAAGGTCATCGGCAAGTACAAGATGGCGAAACACATCACGTGGACCATCGACGATGACGGTGTCTTCGCCTACCGGCGCGATGACGCCTCCATCGCTGCCGAGGCCAGGCTCGACGGCCTCTACGTGATCCGCACCAGTCTGCCGGCCAGTGAACTCGATGGCCCCGGCACGGCGCGCGCCTACAAGCGGCTCAGCTCCGTGGAACGAGCCTTCCGCAGCCTGAAGACCGTGGACCTGAAGGTCCGCGCCGTCTACCACCGCACCGAACCCCGGGTCCGTGCCCACATCCTGTTGTGCATGCTCGCCTGGTACGTGGAGTGGCACATGCGCCAGAAACTCAAGCCCATGCTGTTCGACGAAGAGGATGCCCAAGGCGCCGAGGCCCGGCGCCCGTCCGTCGTGGCGCCGGCGACGGTATCGATGAGCGCCCGGGCCAAGGCGAGCAGCAAGAGGAACACCGATGACGACCCGGTACACAGTCTCTCCACCCTCATCGACGATCTCGCCACCATCACCCGGAACACCGTGGCGCCCCGCCTCTCGGGTGCCGAACCCTTCCAGGTCACCACACGGCCCACGTCACTCCAGAGGAAGGTCTTGGACCGCCTCGGCGTGCGTCCGTAACGTTCCCAGTAGAGACACACTCGATTGTTCCGAACGTCAATACATTCAATGCTTTACGCCTGAGTGCGGCTGGAACTTCGACCTAGGCTCGCGTACCGATCGTAATTCCTCTATGGTTTGGCGCCATTCGGGGGTTTGGTGCCATTCGGGGGTTTGGCTCCATTCGGGCGGGGAGAGAGTCGATGGGCCGACCGGCAGCCGAGTATCTCGCCGAGGCGCTACATGTCTACGGGGTGACCCACGTTTTCTTCGTGGAGGCGATCCTGCGGCGCACCCTGATGCATCTGGAGAAGCACGGCGTGCACCGCATTCTGGCGCATAGCGAGAAGGCAGCGGCGTACATGGCGGACGGCTACGCTCGCGCGTCCGGCAAGGTCGGAGTCTGCATGGCGCAGTCGGTGGGGGCAGCGAACCTCGCGGCAGGCTTGCAGGACGCCTATCTCAACCGTACACCGGTGGTCGCTTTCACCGGCCACAAGGCGATTCCGCAGCTCCACCAAAACGCCTATCAGGAAATCGAGCACGCGGGGTTGTTTCAGTCGGTGACTCAATTCTCGGCCAAGGTAGAGGCGGCGGACCAGCTGCCGTTGCTGCTGAGGCAGGCGTTTCGCGAGGCGACCGGGCCGACGCCGCGACCGGCGCACCTCGATCTCGCTGGTATGGCGGCGCAAATCGTCGAGAACGGCGAACTTGACTGCCCGGTGCAAGTGGATTCCCGGCACGCAAGGGCGCCGGCCTATCGGGCCGCGCCCGACCCCGCCGATGTCGGGGCGGCAGCCGAGGCGATTAATGCTGCCGCCCGACCGGTCGCAATACTCGGGGGAGGCGCGACGCTCGCCGGTGCCGGCGCGGAGGCCCGCGCGCTCGCCGCGCGCGGCATTCCTGTTGCCTACGCGTTGGACGGCAAGGGCCTGGTCGCCGATGACGACGATGGCACCATTGGTGCAGTTGGCAACTACTCGGCGCCTTACGCGAACCGCATAATCCACGAGGCGGACCTGGTCATCTACGTAGGCTGCGATACCAGCGACATGAGCACCGGCCACTGGCGCGTGCCCGAGCCGGGCACGCCGGTTGTGCACATCGATGCAGACTCCGCCGAGCTGGGCCGGAGCTACCCCGGCACCCTCGGTATCTATGGCGACGCCCACCTCGCGCTCGGTGCGTTGGTGGAGCGTCTACGGGGGCGCACCGACCGAAGCTGGACAGCTCATGGGAGTGAGTTGCGCCGGGCATGGCGCGCGGAGGTTGAGCCGCATTCGAGCGCACTCACCAAACCGATCGCGGTCGAGCGACTGTGTCGCGAGTTGACCCGAATCCTGCCCGAGAATGCGATGCTGGTGGCAGACACCGGTTACAGCGCGGTCTGGACCGGCACCCTGGTCGATTTGAATCACGAGTCGCAGGGCTTCATGCGGGCCGCGGGCTCGCTCGGCTGGGCGTTTCCGGCGGCCATTGGCGCGCAGTGCGCATTACCGGATCGGCCGGTGGTGTGCTTCTGCGGAGACGGCGGTTTCTACTACCATCTTTCCGAGCTCGAGACGGCGCGGCGCTGGCGGATCCCGGTCACTGTGGTCATCAACAACAACTCGGCCTTCGGCCAGGACATCGAAGGTGTGCGCAAAGTCTACGGCGGCGACAACGGTCGCGCCCGGGACCTGACTCACTTCGAACCCGTCAGCTTTGCGGCCGTGGCAGAATCGTTCGGTTGCCGCGGCATCCGAGTCGAGGACCCGGCCGACATCGCCGATGCCATCAAGACCGCGATCGCATCGAGCGAACCCACCGTCGTCGATGTCGTGACCGATGCGGAGCTGCGGGCGCCGGCTGCCTGGGTTCCCGATGCTTGACAGGAGAGATGTTGTAGGCACGCGACGCTCAGGTACTCCCCCGCCCGAGAGCGACGCCGGTTGCAGGCAATCGAGGAAGAGCTCGACCGCGCCTACGCGACGCGAACCGCGCCTGCGGCAGGCACAACCCTAACCGCATCCCCAACCCGTTTATCCAGCAAGAGACTCCTGCGTTGTTTGTAACCTGTTGAGAGTGCGCGGGGAAGTTGGGGTTTCGAAAACGCCGCCACTAGACCTCAACAGCGCACCAAATCCGTCGCGAAAACACCAATCCGGTCGCCTGAAGCCGGCTTCAGGCGCGTGTCAGGCGGTCCCGCGGCAGTGACCGGATCCGTGAGGAAGGACGCCGAAAATCGCTGCAACGCAGAAGCCTCAGCAAGGACCGAACTTGACCCGGTTGCTCCCGCTTTGATAAACTTTCTTGGAAACTGCAACGAAAAATTGGAATCCGGGCATTTTGCAGGGGCCAGATGATCTGATTGATCTTGACCGCTACCCTGTCGACAACCTGGGGAAACCCGAGACGGCGGCGCTTGTGGCGGGCCTGCGCCGCGATCTCGACGAAACGGCGCTTGCCCGGTTACCGGGATTTCTCAAGCCAGGGGCCGTTGCGGCTATGGCGGCGGAAGCTCAGGAATTGGTGCCCACCGCCCACCGCCGTTCCCAACTCAGGACGCCCTACGGCTGGATGGACAACTCGGGCTTCTCCGAGGGCCACCCCCGTCATGCTCTCTTTACAAGGCGGGCTGGTATCATCACCCGGGACATGTTCCCTGAGACCAGCCTCGTGCGCTCACTATACTTGTGGGAGCCGTTGACCGAGTTCGTCCGCCGCGTCCTCGGTTTCGAGGCGCTTTTCCGAAGCGACGATCCCTGGCTCTCGGTCGTGGTCGATGTCGAAGACGAGGGTGGCCAGTTCGGCTGGCACTTCGACACCACCGACGGCGTCGTCTCGCTGCTGCTGCAGGAGCCGGATGAGGGAGGAGGATTTGAACTCGTTCCCTACATCCGCGACGAAGATGACGAGAACTACGAGGAGGTTGCCAGGGTCTTTGCCGGAAAATCGACCTTGGTCCAGAAACCGGCGATCACTGCCGGCACATTCTTGCTGTTCCGTGGCCGGCGCTCGCTTCATCGCGTCGCTCCGGTCGGTCGGACAGCGAAACCACGGTTGATCGCCCTTTTCTCCTATGACCACCGACCAGGCATGGTCTTCCCCGAGGCGACGGTGAGTTCGGCGCTCGGTACGACGTCCGAGCCTCACACGGGGAGCCCGAGCTTGGCCCGATGATGGGGCATTGACGCTTCAGACAACGCAGATCCGACGCACCAACATAATCAGAACCACGGGAGGAAGAATCATGTCACGCAACGGACAGTCACGTCGCAGCTTCATGGAAACAATGGCGTTCGCCGGCGGCGCAGTGGTCACTGCTGTAGGGGCGCCGCGAGTGGCCGACGCTCAGGAGAAGGTGTGCCGCATCCGCGCCAAGTCCGACATCTTCTCGCTCGACCCGGCGGTCAGCCATATCAACGACTTTAACGTCCGACTTGCGATCTTCAACAGCCTGATCGTGTACAAGCCCGGCAACGAATGGACCTGGATGCACGACGCCGCCGAGTACATCGAGCAGGTCGACCCGACCCACCTCGCGTTCCGCCTGAAGCCCGGCATCATGTGGACCAACGGCTACGGCGAGATGACGGCCGAGGACGTCCAATACTCGTACATGCGGATCGCCAACCCCGAGCTCAACGCCACCAACCGTCAGGAGTTCGAGAACTTCGAATCGATCGAGGTCAAGGACAAGTACTCCGGCGTCATCGTCACCAAGGTACCGGACCCCGACCTTTGGATGAACGCGCTGGCGAGATTCTCGGGCACTATCGTCTGCAAGAAAGCCTGGGAGGAGCGCGGCGCCTGGACTAAGTCGCTCGGCAACGACATCCCCTGCTCGAGCGGCCCTTACAAGCTGAAGGAATGGCGCCTGCGGGACCGCGTTATCCTGGAGCGCAACGAGCTGTGGTCGGGCGAAAAACCCTATTTCGACCGCATCGAATACATCGTGATTGAGGACGCCAACACCAGCGAGATCGCGTTCCTGGCCGGCGAACTCGACATCACCGAGGCTTCGGTCGGCTCGGCTGTGCAGTTCATGGAGGAGCCGCCACCGAACACGGACGTCTATGTCCGGCCGACCACCGGTTTCGTCTGGGCCGGCATCAACATTCAGCACGAGCCGTTCGACGACGTCCGCGTGCGCCAAGCGATCCGCAAGGCGATCGACGTCAACCAGGTGATCGAGGCCTCCTATTTCGGCCTCACCGAGCCCTCGGTCGGCATCATCGCACCCGGTGTGCTGGGATATCGTAAGCGCAACCTGCAGCCACGCGACGTTGCTGGGGCCAAACAGCTGCTCGAGGAGGCCGGTCTCGGCAGCGGCTTCCGGACCACGCTGACGACGCTCACCAACACGACTGACCTGTCGACGAGCCAAGTCATCCAGGCCAACCTTGCCGAGGTCGGGATCGACGTAGAGATCATGCCCTACGAAGGCGGCGTCTACTGGAACCTGGGTCTCGAATCCGAGGGCGACGACTGGAAGGATCTTCAGCTCGTTCTGCAGAGCTGGACGTCATCGCCGGACCCGCGGCGGGCCACTATGTGGTTTGTCTGCGACCAGGTCGGCGAGTGGAACTGGCAGCGCTGGTGCAACGAGGAGTACAGCGATCTTGAGTACCGGGCGAGCCTCGAGACCGATGTCGACAAGCGCGGCGAGATGTACGCGCGGATGATGGACCTCATGTGGGACAGCGCGGCCTTCATAAACCTTACACATACCGCAAGGGTCACTTTAGTGAGGGACACGATAGAGCCGAACATGATGCCGGACGGGCTAATCCACTTCCGCGCCCTGGAGGGCAAGGGTTAGTTCCTTTGCAGAGTGTGAACCGGCTGTGCCTCCCATTTATCTCATCCGGGGTGGATCAAGAACGCCGACCGGTCCGGGCCGGTACTGGTGTTGGCACTATCTTCGCTGTGAGGCGAGCATAGTCATATTTGGAAATGGCGCCCACGGCGGTCGGCAATCGGACTGTGAGACCTTGCCATAGTAGGACGGATTGATGAGGTTACGTCGACCCCGACGGCCTCAAATTCATCGCCGCAAGCCGATTGAATGGTAGCGGGTGCCGGTCAGGCCGCCAACCGCTGGTACCGATGATGCAGGCCGCCGACCTGTGGAAACGCGACGTTCTTCCCGGCGCCAGCCGGCTGAATCGATCGTCGTTCAGGGGTATCCGTGCCTAGCCCGAAGTTCCCCGTGATTTCAGCAACAAGATCGTCCCAAGCAGGTGATTTTGGCGACATAATGATGTTGTGTTGTCGCGAAAATATTCCCATGTAACTGTGAATTTTTCTGTCCACATGGCTCGCGTGAAGGCCTGTATACGTTGCCATGTACATAGATATCGTCCCCAACCGGAACTCCCCGCCCGCCGTACTCCTGCGCGAAGGATGGCGCGAGAACGGCAAGATCAGGAAGCGCACCGTCGCCAACCTCTCCTCCTGGTCCATGGAGAAGGTCGAGACCCTGCGGCGTCTCCTGAAGAACGAACCCCTCGTCGGCCGCGACGATGCCTTCGACATCGTCCGCTCCCTTCCCCACGGTCATGTCGCCGCGGTGCTGGGGACACTGAAGAAGCTCGGCCTCGAGGCGCTGATCGACCCGAAGCCCTCATCGAGAAGGAACCAGGTGCTGGCCATGATCGTGGCTCGCATCCTGGAGCCCGCCTCGAAGCTCGCCACGGCAAGGGGGCTGGTCGAGGCCACGGCGGTGAGCACCCTTGGCGAGATCCTCGATCCAGAGCTCGACGAGGACGACCTCTATGGCGCCATGGACTGGCTCCTGGAGCGCCAGGAGAGGATCGAGCGGGGTCTGGCCAAGCGGCACCTCGATGAGGGCGGCCTGGTCCTCTGTGACCTGACTTCGGTGTGGATGGAGGGAAGAGCGTGTCCTTTGGCCAAACGCGGTTATTCCCGGGACGGCAAGCGGAGCAAGCTGCAGATCGAGTTCAGCCTGTTGTGTGACCGGGACGGATGTCCGGTATCGGTGGAGGCGTTCCCCGGCAACACGGCGGATCCGACGACGCTGGCCTCGCAGATCGCCACGGTGCGCCAGCGTTTCTCCCTCTCGAAGGTGGTTCTGGTGGGGGGCCGGGGGATGCTGACCCAGGCACGGATCCGCGAGGAGGTGAAGCCTGCGGGCCTGGACTGGATCAGTGCCCTTAAGCGACCGGCCAATGAAATCCTTACGACTTGCCGGCATGCTCGCTTGCCGGGCCCTCTCGCAGCAACGCACCGACACGGGTATCGAGCAGATTATCCAACCAGTCCGGGTCCATTTCGGGTACGGAGGCGAGCAGTAATTCAGTGTATTCATGATGCGGCGGAGTCAGTATCTCATCGCGGGAGCCATGCTCGACCACCCGACCCTGCAACATCACCACGATTTCATCGGAAATCGCCTTGACAGTGGCAAGGTCATGGGTAATGAACAAGTAAGATACGCTGAGTTGGTTTTGCAGGCGTTGCAACAATTTCAAGATATCCTCGGCGACCAGCTGGTCCAGCGCCGAGGTCACCTCGTCGCAGATGATCATGTCGGGTTCTGCGGCGAGCGCCCGAGCGATACATACGCGTTGCTTTTCGCCGCCCGAGAGTTCCGACGGGAAACGATTTATGTAGCGCTCAGGCAGTTCGATGTGTTCCATCAGATCGGCAACCCGCTTGCGTTTCTCTTCGCCCCTCATGCCAAAATAGAATTCCAGTGGCCGGCCCAGAATCTCGTGAATTTTTTGATGTGGGTTCAGCGAGACGTCGGGCATCTGGTAGATCAGTTGCAGGTGGCGCAACATCTCCTTGCTGCGATCACTGAATCTTGCCGGCAGTTCCTTGCCGTCAAATACGATGTTACCCTTGATCGGCGGCAGCAAGCCGGTAATGACGCGTGCCAGGGTGCTCTTGCCGCTACCGGATTCGCCAACCACCGCGACCGTCTTGCCGCGCGTCAGCTTCAGGTTGATGTCCTGTAGAACCAGGACGCCGTCGCCATAGGCCGCCGTCACTTCACTTACCTCAAGCAGGGACTTGCTCCGATCGGGATGCTCGATCTTTTCCGCCCGGCCCTTGCGAACCGACAGCAGGGCGCGGGTATAGTCCTGCTCGGGATTGGCCAGCATCTCCCGCGTGCCACCTTCCTCTACGAGTTTGCCATGACGCAGCACCATGATGCGGTCAGCCACCTGGGAGACCACGGCGAGATCATGGGAGATGTAGATGGCAGCCGAATTGAGATCCTTGATAGCGCCCTTGATCGCCGCCAGCACCTCGATCTGGGTGGTCACGTCGAGCGCGGTCGTCGGCTCATCGAAGACGACCAGGTCTGGCTTGCAAGCCATTGCCATGGCGACCATGGCGCGTTGCAGCTGGCCACCGGAGACCTGGTGCGGATAGCGGTTGCCGATAGTGTCCGGATTCGGCAAGTCGAACCTGCGATACAGTTCCCGCGCGTCTTTTTCCGCCTCGGCGCGGGACATGATGCCGTGCTTGACCGGAGCCTCGGCGTACTGCCGGATCAAGCGGTGAGCGGGATTGAACGACGCGGCCGCACTTTGCGCAACATAGGAAACACGCAAACCGCGGATCTTCCGCAGTTCCCGGTCCGATGCGCTCGTGAGCTCGATGTCGCCGAATCTGATACTGCCACTGACAATGCGGCAACCCGGCCGACAGAAACCCATGCTGGCTATACCGATAGTAGATTTGCCGGCACCCGATTCACCGATAAGTCCCAGCACCTCGCCACGGTCGACGTGGACATCCACGCCCAGTACGATGTCGCCCCACTGCTCTTCCTGAAAGCCTTCTATGACCAGATTTCTCATTGTAAGCAAGCGCGACATGAAATGTTTCCTACAGCGATTGATCGTCAGTATTCTTCGCGAAGACCGGCTGCCTTGCGCAAGAACCAGTCAACCACCAAATTGATGCCAATGGTCAGAAACGCGATGGCGGCAGCGGGAATCAGGGGATTGTAGACACCAAAGCTGATCGCTCCCGAATTCTCCTTCACCATGCTGCCCCAATCGGCCGTGGGCGGTTGCAGGCCTAACCCCAAGAAACTGAGTGCGCTGATAAACAGGAACACAAAGCAGAACCTCAGACCGAATTCAGCAACCAGCGGGGGTAGAGTACTGGGGAGGATTTCACGCCACATGACCCACATCAGTTTTTCGCCACGCACGCGCGCCACCTCCACGAACTCCATCACCGTGATATCCATGGCGACAGCCCGTGACAGGCGAAAGACACGCGTGGAATCGAGCAACGCTATGACGACGATCAGCACTGGTATCGACGTGCCGGCCACCGACAGAACGATCAGGGCGAAGATGAGGGTCGGGAATGCCATCAGAATATCGACCATGCGGCTGATGATCTGATCGACCCACCCGCGCATGGTGGCCGCCAGAAAACCGAATGTCATGCCCACCAGGAACGAAAGTCCCGTGATAACCAGCGCGATGCTGATGGTATTGCGGGCTCCGTACAAGAGACGGGTAAACAGATCGCGGCCAATATGGTCGGTGCCAAGCCAGGCCTTGCCGTCCATGCGGTCATCATTCAACTGCGACCAGCACGCACCATGAAGCTCAATCGCTTCTTCGGAACAGTCCATGGCCCAGATACCGGGTTCCCACACCTTGCCGATTATCTCGGTTTCCGTAAACGGTGCCAGTGCCGGCGCAAAGGCCAGGGCAAACAGATTGATGGCAATAATGATGAAACCCAGTTGGGCGCTTCGAGGGGCTTTCAAGAATGTCTTCGCGATATTTGTGATCATTGCGGTGAACTCACATGGGATGCCGCAAACGTGGATTGGCAATGATCGAAAGAATGTCGGCGGTCAAATTCAGCATGACATAGGTACTGGCAAAAATCAGTCCACTCGCCTGCACCACCGGGAGGTCGCGCTTGGATACGGAATCGACCATCAGTTGCCCTAACCCCGGATAGACGAACACTACCTCGACGACCACAACGCCCACCACCAGATAGGCCAGGTTGATGACGACAACGTTGATTATGGGGGCCAGGGCGTTGGGCAATGCGTGGTACATGATCACCCAGGACCGTTTCATTCCCTTTAGTTGTGCAGTCTCGATGTACGGTCTGGTCAGCACATTGATGATGGCCGCCCGGGTCAGGCGCATCATGTGCGCAACCACCACCAGGACCAGGGTCATGACCGGCAGGAAAACGGCGTAAAGTCGCTCCCAGAACCCCGCGTTCGATGACCAGTCTGCCATGCTCGGGAAAATACTGAACTCTACCGACAGGAAGACGATAAGGATATAAGCGACAAGAAACTCAGGGACCGAGATTGTCATCAGGGTGGTCATGGAGATTATCTTGTCGAAAAGGGAATCTCGATACAGCGCCGCCAACATGCCCAGGAAAATGGAAAGCGGAACGGCGATAATGGCAGCGTTCGATGCCAGGAACAGCGTATTGGCCAGGCGCGTACCGATAAGATCGGCAACCTCCCGCCTGTTGGCCAACGATGTCCCCAGATCCCATTGCAGGATATTGCCCAACCAGTCGAAATAACGCACATGCAATGGCTGGTCCAGGCCCAGTTCAAGTCGAATTGCGGCGAGAGACTCCTGCGTCGCCTGCTGCCCTAGAAGCGCCTGAGCCAAGTCACCGGGCAACATTTCCACACCGAGTAAGATCAGCACTGAAATGACAAATAGCGTCAATAGACCGAAGGCCAGGCGTTTGACGATGAGGATCGTCAGGCTATCCACAATCGACTCCTGCCGTGAGTTGGCGGTCGAACATGTTGCGGGTGATGCGCGGAACGCCCTTGGGCTGCCACACCAAGCCCCGGCTCCAGGGCCGATGCATGCTCAGGCGGGTCGAGAATTCATCCTTCTTGGGGCCGGTCATGCCTTCGTAGTGGTTGCTGCCGACCCACTCGTCACAGGCGATCCTGGTTCCGGTGACGCAGACCGGAACCACGGGACGCACGATGAACAGGTGGCGATGCGGGGTGGTGGTCCAGACCTCCAGCTCCCCCGCGTCGCGGCCGGAGCATTCATGGAAGTCTTGGAGAACCACGCTGTTCCATTGCCCCTGGACGGTATGGTCCCGCTGGATGCCTGGACCTGACGGTTGCCGCGCCATGATCGTAGCCGGCTCAGTGGCCAGCCGTTGTGCCGCCATCGATCGGTAGCGCGGCACCCGTAACGAAACGTGCTTCCTGTGAGGCCAGATAGAAGACCCCGAAAGCAATTTCGGCCGGTGTTGCAATGCGCTTCAGAGGCGCGTAGTCGATCATCTTCTGCCAAGCAGCGTCCGGGTCCGGCTTCCTCTTGACAGAAAGGCGGATCATGTCGGTATCCACGTAGCCTGGGCATATGCAATTGACCCGTACGTCCGGCGCGATCTCAAGGGCCATGGCCTTGGTCATGTTGACGACCCCGCCCTTTGAACCGCAGTACACGGTGAGCCCCGGCACTCCGATCAGGCCCGCGTCGGAGGCAATGTTGATGATATTGCCATTGGATTTGCGTAATTCGGGAATTGCCGCCCGGCAGACGAAGAACAGACCTTTCAGATTAACGTCGATGTGATCGTCCCACATCTCTTCATCACAATCCGCAATGGGTCTGCTGGCACCGATGCCCGCACTGTTGACCAGAATGTCCAGGCCACCGAAAGCATCAATCGCCGTCTTGACAGCCAATTCGCAGCCAGCAACGGTTCCGATATCGGCGGGCGCTGCGAGCAGGTGATCTCCATTGCCCAGTTTCTCCATGGCGGAGCTCACGGATTCCGGTGATTTGCCGTTGACGGCAACACGAGCGCCAGCCTCCAGAAAGGCTTCTGCAATGCCAAAACCAATGCCTCGACTGCTGCCCGTTATCAAGACCCGTTTATCCGTGAAATTCATGTCGGTCCCTCTTATTGTCCAACAGGCGTCCTGGTTCGAGAATCAGTCTGGCACCGCTCATCCAGTCGGGGAAATTGAGCGACAGGATGGGCGATGCCAGAGAATTGTCCGGAACTCAGGCAAATCACCGGCGCTCATGCACAGGTGATTTGCCATCCGTTCGGGCGTTACTACGCGTCTTCGTCGACCCAGATTTCCTCGTACAGCAGACCGGCACTCAAACCGAAGGCGGAACTGCCCTGGTAGCCCTGAATCCGCTTATGGGTGCCTTCCACGAAGTTCATGTACATGGGATTGAACGCGCCGCCATCGTCGTGCAGCAAGGTTTCCGCCTCGCAGTAGATTTCGTAGCGCAGCGCGGGATCGGTGGTCTTGCGACCCATGACCAGTAACTCGTCAAAGCGTGCGTTCTTCCACTGGCTCTCGTTCCACTCCGCCTCCGAGTGGTAGACGAGGGTGAGGATGAGATCCGCGGTGGGCCGTGCGTTCCAGTTGGAGGCGCACATGGGCACCTGCATCCAGACGTTGTCCCAGTAGCCGTCCGCGGCTTCCCGCTTGACCTGGATGTCGATGCCGGCCGCCTTCGCGCCCTCCTGGAGCATGACTGTCGCGTCGACCGCGAAGTCGCCAGCTTCAACCGAAGTGGATACCTCGATGCCGGACAGACCCGTCTTATTCCAATAGAATTTCGCCTTGTCGGGATCAAAGTCGTGTTGCGGGATCTCTTTGCAATACATGGCAATTCCGGGATTGACGGAAAAGTCATTGCCGATGGTGCCGTGGCCTTGCAGCAGATTGTCAACCATGGCTTGACGATCGACGCAGTGCTTGAGTGCGAGCCTCACATTGAGATCATTGGTTGGTTCCCTATCGCACATCATGACCCACAGGAATTGCGCGCCCGAGGCAATGGAGTGCACGGTGACGTTGGGGTCCCGGTCGAGCAGTCCGGCGGTGCGCGCGTCCACCGCGCAGATGCCTACAGCGCCAGTGCGCAGTCCGTTCGTGCGCGCAGTGGCGTCCGAGATGCCCTGGCTGATGAAAGTGTCGACCCAGGCGGAGTCCGGCTTCCAGTAGTTCTCGTTGCGAACGGCGACCGAGCGAAGCGCGGGCTCAAATTCAACCAGTTTGTACGGCCCCGTGCCAACCACCGGGTCGCCGTCCTTCCAGCCCTCGGCGACGATCGACGTGTGGTAGTCGTGACCGAGCTGGATGGGAAAGTCGGCGTTGCCGTTGTCGAGGGTTATCTTCACCACGTTGTCGCCATCAGCCCTCATATCCATGATCGATGCAAGCAGCGTCTTTGACGGGGATTTCGAGCCTTCCTTGATGTGCTCGTTCAGCGAATAAATGACGTCGTCTGCGGTGAGCGTCTTGCCGTTGTGGAATTCCACGCCCTTGCGCAGCTTGAAAGTCCACTCGGTGGCTTCGTTCACTCCCTCCCACTCCTCTGCCAGGTTCGGCACCGCGTTCAGGTTCCGGTCCAGATTCGTGAGCCGGTTATAGACCTGATGGGACCGGTTGGCATCGGTTCCAGTGAGCATCTTGGTGGGGTCGAAAGTCTCCGTCTGGCTGGTTTCCTCGGTGGCGACCGTAACCTCGCCACCGCGCTTCGGCGTTGACGCATAGGCAGACTTGCCGAGTAAACTTGTGGCGGCGGCGGTGGTGATGCCCAGGGCGGCAGCACGACCGAGAAATTCTCGCCGACCCATGCGGCCGGTTTCCATCTCCTTCAACAGGATGTCTATGTCTTTCATAACGCTCCTCCACGTTGAGTTCTTATCATCGAGCAGTCGTCGGTCAGAGTCCCTCTCTCGTGGGCGGAGTTGCCGCCAGACCGGCGCTCCCTAATTCGTCGCGAACTTGGAACACCTCAGTCGGCCGCTCTCGCGATCCGATAGAATCCGAACCGCCTGGGGCAGTAGGTCGTTGCCGCTTGCTCAGGCAATCAATTCGCGAGTCATCCAATGCAGTCTAGGCGCGCTGGCGTGGATCTACAACCGAATTTCACGCAAGTGTCGCCAACGGGTGATATGCCCGGTCCATGTACCAGATGAACTGTCTTGATTTGGAACATCTCTGGATGATGGAGGATTGGGATGGGCCGGACGGTGCAGGTACGCGGACTGAGGTTGATAAAATCCGAGGAAATTTGCGGGCGCAACCATGGTGGTATGCTGAAGCGGCGGAAGGGTTGGAAGTTCTCTCCGGCCGCGCTTCGGTGCGGCGTCCTGCCGGCGGACGCGATGATGTCGGTCCCGAGTTGTTCGACACCCGCTATTGGGACGTCACCGCCAGGCACTTCCACGAGAAGCTGCAATCGCAGCTACAACTGCCTCGCAGGCCGGTCGCGCCGTGTCCTGCCCGGCATGATGCTGCATCAGGACGGCTCGACCCACGGGTGGGTTCCCGGACGGTGGTGGGATCTGACTGACCCCATGGACGACGCCACCGGCGAGTCCGCTGCGCCCTCTTCGTCGCCGAAGAGGGCACCATGTCGAGCTTCCGGGGGCTTCGCGAGGTGGTCGCGTCCAAGGGGCTGTTCTGCTCGCTCCATACCGACCGCGGCAGTCACTACCGGCACACGTCGAACGCAGGCGGTAATGTGGACATGGACAATCCGACCCAGGTCGGCCGCGCCTTCGCTCAACCGGGCATCGAGCTGATTCCGGCCTGCTCGCCCGGGGCGAAAGGACATTCCGAACGCATGTTCGGGAGCCTGCAGAGGCGCCTGTCCCAGGGAACTCAGACTCGCCGGCGTCACCGATATGGAGATCGCCAACCGGTTCCTCGAGGAGCACTGCCTGCCTCCGGGTGCCGGCCGAAGCCAGGTGCAGCGCTTTCTTGCCCTTCGCCGGGGCGTTGGAGGCTATCCTCCGCATCCAGGAGAAGCGCACCACCGCCAACGACCACACATGCGCTACAAGGGGCGGATCCTGCAGATCTCCCCCGCCACCATTGCGTCAAGGCCAGGGTCCGGGTCCGCGATTGCCCCGACGGCACAATGACCGTCTCTCATGGAACGCGATGCCTCGCCCCCGATACACCCCGGACGGCGAGTTCATCGAAACAGCACCCCGGCAGGCCCGGCAACCTCAACCGAAGCGGTCAATTCAGGATGCTCCCGATACCGAATTTCGCGCAGTATTCCACGCAATATTGGTGGCATCGACTTGGACCCACAGGCCCTTGCCGCGCGGGTCACGCACGTGAACTACGGGGACAAGCCGCTCACCAATTCGAATCCGGGACTACCGTTGACAGTAAAGTCGGTTTGCACCAAGCTTTGCGGAGAACGAGCAGGGAAGTCCATGCGGTCGGAGATTGTGTCGCGCCGCGGCAAACGCCCTGCTGTTTTTTGCGAGGATCGGAAGAGTGCTCGGAAACTCCAGCCAGACATTGCGAGTAACGGCTTGATAGCCGTGTCACGGTGAGGGAACCAAGAGATGGCAGAAATTCATGGAATCAATCTGGCCATGCAAACCCCGTTCAATGACGATGGAAGCATTGATTACTCGAGGTTCGAAGAACTAATCGATATCTACCTCGACTGCGGTATGCACGGTCTCGTGCTTGGTTCCGGCACCGGACAGCATGCCTATCTGACCGAGGAGGAATGCAACAAGCTCTTCAATCTGGGCATTGATCGGGTCGGCGGGCGCGTCCCGGTGATTTGCCAATCCTCGGCGTTGAATCTGGACGAACTCGTTCGCCGCTCCAAGAGCGCCGAAGGTCTGGGCGCCGATGCCATCATGGTCCTGCCTCCGTATCTTGAAGGGCCAACACATGATGACGGCATCCTCGCGTTCTATGAGCGTGTGAACGAGGCGGTCTCGCTCGACATCATCGGCTACAACATACCGCAGGCCACCGGGATCGAGATTTCGCCGGATCTCTTCAAGCGACTGAGCGAGCTGGAGCATTTCAACTACATCAAGGACAGTTCGGGCGACATAGCCAAACAGCAGGCATTGCTGGCGACCGGCGGCAAGGTCCTGAATGGCGCCGACCCGACCGCCCCTTATTCCTTCATGGCCGGCTGCGGAGGCACGATTTGGGGTTGTGCCAATTTCTTCCCACGCGAGGCGGTGCAGCTCTACAGCCTGGTGCAAGCCAGGAAATACGACGAAGCAACGGCGCTCTGGGCACGCATGTTTCCCTCGGTCGCCTACTGCTGGTTCAGCGACTATATGCCGGCGGTCAAGGCTGCCTGCCGGCAGATGGGCTTCGACGGTGGAACGGTCCGCGCGCCTGTCTGCGAAATCGGGCCGGAAAAGGAAACCAAGCTCGCCGCCGCGCTGGCGCCGCTCAAGGGCGAGGCAGGTCTGCGCGAGGCGCACTGAGAAATCCGGGCTGGACAATAGCTCCAGAGGGCAAGTGCCAGCCATGGAGGCTGCGCGGACTCGTGATTGAGGGTACTCCGGCTGAATGGCCTCCAGAGCGATAACCGGGATTGCCGTAATTGATTGCTCCCCGGGTAAGCGCGGCAGGAGGATAGTTTCCCATTGTTGATCTGGTGGCGGATCCCCATGCGAAAATTGTTCCAGGTGAACGACAGCCATTTGATACACGGTGAACTGCCAATTGGACAGGAAAGTTCAAGAGGCATGACTACGTACTCTCAACGTCCCATTACTAGCCCATCTCCAACACGGAGCGGAAGGTGTCCAGCGAGATGTTGCGACCGCATACCACCACCGCGATCTTCCGGCCCTGGTAGTCGCTTGCGGTCTTGAGAGCCGCTGCCAAGGCCACGCCCGCCGACCCTTCGATGATGAAATTTTCAATAGCCGCCATGTCGCGCATGGCACTGGCAATCTCCGCTTCGCTGATCAGCAGATGCCGGTCAATGACCTGTTGGCAGAGCGGGAAGGTTATGGCCCCCTCCTCTATACTGCCGGCAGTCCCGTCGGATAGGGAGTGAGTCTCTGGGGTATCATGGATCTCGCCCTTTTCCATGCAAAGATGCATGGCCGGGGTGTTTTCAGCCCAACAGCCGATGATCTCGACATCCGGCCGATGCGTTTTCAGGTAACTACCGATACCCGCGATCAACCCACCGCCGCCGACACAGACATAGACCACCGCCAGATCCGGGCATTCGTCCGCCAATTCCAGCCCCACTGTCCCCTGTCCCGCAATGACGTCCAGGTCCGCATAGGGCGAGACATAGGTCTTGCCCTCCCGTTCCGCGACCGCCCGCGCGGCCCTCTCCCCCTCGACGGCGTCGCCCGGCACCAGGACCGTGTTCGCGCCTAACCGCTTGATGTTCGAGTGCTTAAGGGGGGACACGGATTCCGGCAGATAGATGGTGGCGTCCACACCGCCCATCCGGGCCGCCTGGGCGGTAGCCCTGCCGTGATTGCCCGACGAAGCGGCGACGATACCACGTTCCCGGTCTTCGTCATTGAGGCACAGTACCTTGTTCAGGGCTCCGCGGAACTTGAAAGAACCGGTGCGCTGCAGATGCTCGCCCTTCAGGAGGAAACTGGCGCCTGTTCGATCGCTGAATTCGTCCGACTCGTCCAACGGGGTTTCCCGCACACCACCATCGATCGCCTTGATTCGTCGATCGGCCGCAACAATGTCGTTCACCAAATTCTTCACGGTGCGATTTCTCACTTCTTTCAGCCGGTTTTCCTCAGATGAGATAGAAATTCGCGGAAATTGTACCACTGTTCCACTGCCAGGGGAAAGAGGGCTCTGGGATTGACCCGCTTTCGTCGACGCTCGACCAGCAGAGAACACGACGAGATGCGCCGTCTCAAACATGAGAACCAGAGGCTGCACTAAGAGCGGGAGATTCTGGCAATGGGTGAGACGGGATTCCGAAATGTTTCTGCGCCGAACGTGTCGGCGGTGGAGTAAAATGGGGACACCGGCGGCTGCGAGCTTGTCACCGCAGTCCGCGACACGGATCTGTAGGCCCACAGGGTCAAGCGTGGGCTCGGTGGGTGGGCGGCAATTGCGTTCCCTCAGGAGCGTGTCGATAGAGCCGAGGAGACCGTGGAACAGGCGCGCGACGGCACTGGCCAACGAAGAGGGGGCGTGGAGATGGCACATCGTCCGCGTGCCCTCCCCGGCTACCCCGTCGAAGCGCTCAAGGTCGCCCGAAGACCGTGTTCTCGGCACCATCCATGGCTCATGCGAGGTCTTCGGGAAGGTCGTCCGGTCCACCTGCCGCGGGCGCCATCACGATCGATGGACGGCCACCGAGCTCCCGGACTACCTCTGCCAGCACGTCACAGACCCGGGGATCAAGGAAGGCATCCTCATGGTCCTCCCCGACAAGAATGAACCGGTGGCCAGAGCTCATTGCGACACATCCGTCGAGGAGGTTGCATGCACCTTCACTGATGGCGGCTGCAGGACTCATGGCAATCGTGCAGGCACCTCGCCTGCACGTTCGGGACTCATGAGTAGGGTATCGATCGGGTTTCCGGTAATGTGCCGTATCGTCGGCTCCTAACCGATGGAGGGAGGCCCATGGAGGCGGACCGTTACGTCAGGATCGATGAAGGGCTCGTCAGCCGCAGGATTTTCTTCGATCCGGACATCTACCAGGTGGAGCTGGAGCGCGTGTTCGCACGTTGCTGGCTCTTCCTCGGCCATGAATCGCAAATCCCCGAGGCCGGCGATTACATGACGGCTTACATGGGTGAGGATCCCGTCCTCGTGTGTCGCGGGGAAGACGGAATCATACGGGCGTTTCTGAACTCGTGCCGTCATCGGGGCATGAAGGTCTGTCGCGCAGATCGCGGCAATGCACGCCAGTTCACCTGCAGTTTTCATGGCTGGACCTACTCCAACACGGGTCGGCTCAAGGGCGTACCTCTGGGAAAGGACGCCTACGGCGATCGCCTTGACAAGGACCGGTGGGGCTTGCTCGAGGTCCCGAACCTGGCGATCTACGGAGGCATGATCTTCGGCAACTGGGACGCCGGCGCCGAGAGTCTCGACGACTTTCTGGGAGACCTCCGCTGGTACCTGGATGTCATGATCGAGCGTCAGGTCGGAGGAATTGAGTTCATTCCCGGCATTCAGCGCTATTCCCTCAACGCCAACTGGAAGATCGCGAGCGAGAACTTTGCGGGTGATACCTATCATCTGCCCTACTCGCACGGATCGATGTTCAAGCTCGACATCCGGCAGATCAATCCGGCCAATCCGAATTTCCGCGGCGAAGAGGCCCGGTACTACAATATCGGCTTCGACAATGGCCATGGCATGACAGGCGTCGTCTTCGACAGCGAGCGCTACGCCGTCGACCGCGAACTCGCCAAGACCTACGGGCCGGAAGTGATCGAGTATGTCGAGGAGTGTCAACAACGACTGATCAAGGCGTTTCCGAAACGCCAGGCCGGTGTCTACGCTCCCTCGTTCAGCAACATGTTCCCCAATCTTTCATTCAACGACTTCAGTGCGTTGCGGCCGATCGGGTTTTATCTGTGGCTGCCGAAGGGTCCCGATCGTCTGGAGGCCTGGAACTGGTGCGCGGTCGATCGGGATGCGCCGAAGGTCATCAAGGACCTCGCGCGTGTCGACTACACGCGCATCCAGGCAGTCAGCGGTATCGCGGCGCAGGACGATACCGAGAATTTCGAGCAGGTTACCGAAGCGACACGGGGCGTCGTGGGACAGAGACTCGATTTCAACTACCAGATGAACGTCGGGCAACCGTTGCTGGATGGGCCGGAGGGATGTCCCGGACAGTTTTCACCCTACATCTCGGAAACCAACCAACTGAATTTCTATCGGCACTGGGCGACGCTTGTGAGCTCACCCTGGTCGGGAAAGTCCCATGGTCAGCGTCGCGCTTCAGCACCGCGTTGAACAGTTCCTCTATCGCGAAGTTCGCCTGCTGAGCGAGCTTCGCCTGGAAGAATGGCTCGATCTCTTCACCGACGACGCACGCTACTGGATGCCGGCGCGTGAGACGGTCGACGGGCAGCCCGACGCTGTTTCCGCCGACGGCGAGATGGCCTATTTCGATGACGACAAGGAGTTCCTTGCCGCCCGCATCGAACGCCTGCGTTCATCGCTTGCCCATGCGGAACAGCCGCCTTCGCGGATGCGCTACTTCATCTCGAATGTCGAGGTCCTCGAAGTGAACGATGACGGGCTCGATGTACGGTGCAATCTCCTCGTCTACCAGTCGCGCCTTGAACGCACGGAGGTCATGTACGTCGGACGCCGCGAAGACCGGCTTCGCCGCCATGGCCGGCAATGGCGCATTGCACGTCGCAAGGTCATTCTCGACCAGACACTGGTGCCGCGGACGATGTCGACGTTCTTCTAGATCGGTGCCATGGTTGCTCGCGCGTAATCGACGAGAAATTCGCGGCCCGTGATTCCCGTCCCGATATTCTCTATGGACCCCGGTCCCACTGGTCCGGCAACGGCACGTGACCGCCCTTTCTCGGTTGCATCAATGCAGTGGCATGGGACACATGTTCTGGCGATCCGACGGCGTCAGGCGCGGCATCAAGGCCGAGGGCGGCCGGGCCGTCGCACTTGCCGGTAACCTGCAGCCTGGCCCCATTCATGCGCGTGCCTTGAGCCTCGATGATGTTCGCGAGTATCGGCGTCGGCACCGCGACGCCATCTTCCGTTGCCGGGTCGCCGATTTCGACCTGGTCTATCCCTCTTCCGGCCGGTCGTGACATGACTGTCAAACGCAATCGTTGGAATGGACGCCCCCTCTCCGACGGCATCGCAATGTGCCAAGGTGGGGCGTCCATTCCAACGGCTACGGAATGGCGGACGCCGGGAACCGCGATCTTCTCAAGTGCCACCTCGAGCGGAATCTGAGTATCCTGATTGCCATCGGTGTGAATCACATCGCGCTTCAGGTTGACGATACCGAGACCGCACACGGGACGCCGAAGACGACCAGCATCAACTGGGCGCAACACCCTCCAACTTGCGCGATTCGGATGGCTGGCGTACACAACTGGTCGCCGCAAAGCGAAAGACACCCGGCTCGTGTTGCAACGGAAGAGGCAGCCATGATTCCCAGACTTCAAGGGGTAGACCATATCCATGTGTTTGTACCCGACCGGACACAGGCAGAAAAATGGTACCGCGAGGTTCTGGGTTTCGAGCGAGTGGCAGCGCTCGAGAACTGGGCCGTCGGCGGGGGGCCGCTCACCATCCAGGATGCCAACAGAAGCACCCATCTGGCGATGTTCGAGCGCGAGTTATCGCACAATCACGCAACCATTGCGTTCAAGGTCGATGGCAACGAGCTGCTCAGCTGGCAGCAGCATCTCAGCGACGCGCTCAATACGAAGATCGACCTTGTAGACCACAATCTGTCGTGGTCGATCTACTTCAGTGATCCCTACGGCAATCCGTTCGAGATCACGAGCTACGACTACGAGTGGATCTCGGAACAACGAGGTGTGCAGCCAGGAACTACTCTGTAGAGCGCTTCCGGACGGATGCGCTCACTCGGCGAGAGGCTCGTTCACCTGCGGACCGTAGAGACGGGCGTTCTTTCCGGGGGTTGACACACACACCTGCAAAGTGCTCGCATTGCAGCGGTGCTCAAACGGCGAGGAGCCCATGATGTACAAACTGTTCTATGCGCAAGGCAGTGCCGCGCAAGGGGTCCGGGTGATCCTGGAAGAAATCGGCAGGCCCTACGAACTGATCCAGTCGACGATAGACATGACTTTGCCACGCCCGCCGGAACAGCTGGCGGTCAACCCCAATGGCTGGGTACCGGTTCTCATATGGGACGACAAGGGCATGTACGAGTGTGCCGCTATCACGGTGTTCCTGTGCGATCGCCATCCCGAGGCAAACCTGGCGCCCAGGTTTGATGAGCCGGAACGCGGACGGTATTTGCAGACGCTGGTGTACTTTTCCAACACCGTGCAGACTGCCTTTCAGACCTTCTATTATCCGGATCGTTTTGCCGATACGCCCGCTGATGAACCAAGTGCCCGACGACGTGGCATCAGGCGATTGCGCGAGTCGTGGAAAGTGATCGACGACCAGATTGGCGACAACGAATGGGTCCTGGGCGAACGGTTCAGTGCGGTCGATATCTACCTGTTCATGTTGACCACCTGGCTTGCTCCGTCGAAGGGCCATCCAACAACAGCGGAGTTCCCCAATGTCAGGCGGATTGCCGATGTTGTCATGTCCCGGCCAAGCGCACGGCTTGTTTATGCGGAATGGATTGCCACCCACAAGAACCAGGGGTCATGAAAGCAGGAACTTGGCGTTCTGTTGGAATTTGCGCGGACCGAATCTCCGTGCCAGGTCATTGAATCCTGATCATGCGGAAGATGGATCCGACTTGCATTCATTCTGGAAGGAAAATGTGAGTTAACGGACTCGACTATTCCTGCCTGACACCTGGATCATGGTGCCCGGCAAGAACCGGATCTTCCAGGGCGGTACCATGGGGTGACGGGCTGTCCTTGTTTCGGGAGTCCGAAGAAAACCCTTCTTCGCGACCCAGAACATTCCGCTTGCCGGAATTTGACACGAAAATTCCATCGATGTGCGAACGGGCGCCCTTCATGGGCCTGCTGGCCCCTGTCCCTCAAGGACAAGAGCGGACTCCGATACCCGCCGCCGCATCGTTTCGTGAGAAATATCGACACCACGTTCAGTGAGCGAATACTCGGCCTCCTGGAAACCGGGAACACAGCCAGAATGCGCGCCGACGGCGCCATGGCTGCGGTGTGCGGTATCAGAAGAGTATGAGCCGCCCAATGTCGTCTCCCGTCGAGCGCGTGGACCGGCGTTGCCGCCGGCCAGGGAATGGCATGCCTTGGAAAGTGGGAGGATGTCGCGGATCACCACGCTCGTGGGCGATGTCACGACACTAAACACGTCATCCTTCACCAAGCCGATCACCCATCCAGCTCCGGTCGCAACATGCTTGCGTTTCATGTTTCGGGGTACTCAGCCGCGCCGATCATGACCGTCTGGAACAACGATCAAAGGGAAATGAAGTCATCTCCTGGTTTCCGGATCAGCTTGCCCCCCATGGATGAAGAGAACCGGTCTGGGACATGACGCAGATGACCCTCGGGAACTCGTGCGCCTTGCAACGCCGGTGCGCTGTGATATCCGTTGAACCGGCATCCCGCGGTGCGGGCGGTGGCACGGGTGCACGCGGTCGGCACGGACTGCAGTCGTCCGGCACTCTCGTTGCTCCCGGGAGCAAGGCCAATCCATGCAGCAAGGTGGAGGCGTCCGCCCCGAGGCTGATCCTTGCGGCAGAACCACCCCTGAGAAAGGTGCTGTCATGACGTCCGATTCAAGCCTGCCGGCAGTAGCGGTACTCGGTCTTGGCAAGATGGGAAGCGCGTTTGCCGATCGGCTGATCGTGAAGGGGGTCGACGTTACCGTGTGGAACCGCCATTCCGATCGGGCGCGGCCCTACGGCGACCGCGCGGCGCCCACCATCACTGAAGCGGTGCGTCATGCGAAGGTCGTCCTGACATGTCTGCGCGACCACGCCGCCACTGTCTCCAGCGTGAAGAACACGGCAGCAGCCCGAGCGCTCCGCGGGCGCACGCTGGTCGTCCTTTCGAGCATGGCCGCGGAGGAATCGCGCGAACTGGGTTCATGGGCTGAACGACATGGCATCGCTTACCTGGAAGCCCAGATCCAGGACTATCCCTCGACTGTGCGCATGGGCAACGCGACCATTCTCTGCTCCGGACCCGCGCCGGTGTTCGAGACCGTGCGGCTTGCATTGTGCGCGGTTTCGGCGCGCTTCCTGCATGTGTCCGAAGTGCCGGGCGGTGCGACAACTCTGATCGCCGCCCAACTCGCCTTTGCCCTGCACGCTTATGTCGGAGTCCTGCACGGCGCTGCGATGTGCAGGGCCGCCGACATGGACCCGATAGTGTTTCTGAGGCTCATGGTGTCGGACTACATGCGTGAAGGCCCCTTGTTGGCCGATCTCGAGAAAATGGTGACGTCGGCCATTGCCGGGAACTATGGCGAAGATGTCGGAGCAACGCTGGATGTCTGGAGGCTCTCACTTGAACAAGTCATCGCGCAGAGCCGGGAAGCAGGCCTCGATACAGACCACCTGGAATCCATCCACGTCCTTGTATCCCGTGCAATCGCCAACGGTCACGGCGAGCACGACTTCGAGGCCGTGACCGAAGTCATGGCTTCGGCGCCATGACGGGTGCTGTTCCAGCGGTGTCGGCTCGTCGGTTTTTTCCGACCCTCGGTATCAGAGTGCCGTCTTGAGCAGATCCGATGTGCTGCACTCGACCGGCCGGTGCGCCGGATCATGACTTCTCGCCTTTAAGACGTGCGGACCTCCTGGTGCTCCGTCCCGGAAGTCAACATGGCGGGATCCGTATCAGTCGATCGTCTCTCCGCCATCGACAACGTGAATGGACCCGGTGACGTAACTTGCAAGATCCGAGCACAGGTAGAGTACCGGTCCGGCGAGCTCGCGCGGATCCGCGATTCGCTTGAGTGCCGTCGTGTCTTCCAGGAGGATCGCATAACCTTCCTCGACCGAATCGGCGAGGGTGAGCGCCATCTCGCGCAGCATGTCGGTGTCCACACTGCCGGGGCAGACGGCGTTGACGCGGACATCAGGCGCGAGTTCCAGCGCGTGAGTCATGGTGAGATTGATGACTCCGGCCTTGGCTGCGCCGTAGACCGAGGACCCCGGCGCGCCGACCAGGCCAAAGACTGACGAAAAGTTCACGATCGAACCCTTCGCTGCCTTGAGGTGGGGAGCGGCGAACTGGGTCATGAAGTAGACGGCCTTGAGGTTTGTATCGATGGTCCGGTTCCAGCTCTCCTCACTCGTCTTGCCAAGCTCCGTGACGTCACCCCAGCCTGCGTTGTTGATGAGCACGTCGAGCCCGTCGAGACCCGCGACTGCCGTCTCCACGATGCGTCTGCAGTCGGCGACACAGGCAACCGAACCTGGTGCCGCGACCAGGCGGTTTCCCGCGCCGATCTCGGCAATGGCCCTGGCGGTGCTCTCGTTCGTGCTGCCGTTGAGGGCGACCCGCGCGCCGGACTCCAGAAACATCTCCAGGATGGCACGTCCGATTCCACGCGAACCGCCGGTCACCAGGACGCGCTTGTCGGTAAAGTCAATCTGCATGAGCCCTGCTCCTCAAGACCTGCGGCACGAACCTCTTTGTTGACATGAAGCGACCGACACACGCGAGGTCGAGGGTTCCATCAGGCCTCGCCAGCCAGGATATCCTCATAGTCCTTGACCCAGAGGCGGTCATACCCGCCGTCGCCTCCCGGCAGATAGCTGCGCCAGCCGAGCAGACGCTGGGCCCGGCGGGGAAGTCCGAGCGCGCGTTCCCGAGTAACGGCCAGAGGGTGCGCCTCCTCTGGCGTGAGCCAGCCGGCGTTGAAACTCATCTGCACGGCATAGCGCCACTGGTCCTTCGTCCTGTTGTGGCCGCCACCGTGGAAAGTATAGCCGGAATAGAAGAGGACAGAGCCAGCTTCCATTTCTGCCGGAACCGTTTCGGCTGGGTCGGGCCGCCGTTTCCTTTCATTCCAGCGATGGCTGCCGGGGACGACTCGTGTCGCGCCCATCTCGTCGGTAACGCAGTGGAACGGAAAGAGCGTGTTGAAGCTCAACTCCGGCATCTTCGGCCAGGCCCACTCGCAGACGCGTTGCCAGAGGTCGTTGTCGCGGTGAAGCTCCTGGGCGGGCTCGCCCGGACCGATGCCGATGAACTGCGCCGTGTTCATCCAGTAGTCGTCGCCGACCTCTTCCAGGAAGGAATCGGCGACCTCCTTGACGAGCGGGGTCAGCATGATCTCGATGAAGGCGTCACTGTGCTGGGCGAGGCTCGCGAAACGGATCGTGTTGCGGCCCCAGAAGACCTCGTTTTCCTCGCCAGGGATGGTCGGCCCCGGCCCGTGCCCGGCCCGTTTGCCGGCAAGTTCATCCCAGCAACGCCTCAACATGGAACGATCGAAGATGTCCTCGACCACGACCGCGCCGGCTTGTGTCAACGTCTCGAGGATCGCATCCTTGCCGTCGCTTGCCGGCAGACGAGAGAGTTCCATGCTCGGCCTTCCTTGGAACGGGATCAACCCAACAACGCGCAGGACACAGCAACGGCAGGACCGCTGCTAGATGCCGGCCTGGACCTCCTCCCACATGGTGATCAGGCGGTCACGTTCGGGAATCGCCTTGAAGAAGATACCCTTGCTCAACAGGGAGACCGGATCGCTGAGGCCGTTGGCTGCGAGAATCCCGTCGCTGACCAGCGGGTAGGTGTTGCGGTTGGCATGCCCGTAACCATAGAGCTCGACCAGTGCCTTGCCAGCCTGGGGATCGAGCATTGCGTTCATGTAGGCATAGGCCAGGTCCTCGTCGCCCGCACCGTCAGAGTTGAGAACCAGGCCGCACATCCAGGGCAGGACCGGATCGACGATCCTGAGTTCCACGCCCTGCTCGGCCAGAGGCGGGATCGACTGTGTCCAGATGTAGGAAGCGGCAACCTCACCGGACGCCATGGCCTGCTCGTACTCCGAAATGGTCGACCACAGGAAACGGGCATTCGATACAATCTGACGCCAGATGTCGGGCAACCGGGCGATTTCATCCTCGGTTGGCTCGAAAGGATCGGCGAAGCCACCGATTACCCCGCCTACGGCGACCGCCTCGTCGATCTGCGAACCGCACGAGACCCTGCCCTTGAACGCCGGATCGACGAGCAACGAGAAGCCTTGATCCCCCGGATCGATGAGCGCCGGATTGTAGGCGACAGCCGTGTAGCCGAACTCCCACGGCATGAAATAGGCTTCGCCGTCCACGACAAGCCCCTCGAACTCCAGCAGGCTGGGAATGATTTCATCCCAACGCTCGATGCGGGAGGTATCGATCGGCTTGATAACGCCGGCGTCGCGCCAACGGCCTATCGAACCAACACAGGGATGCGAGAGGTCGGGTCGAAAGCCTGCCCGAATCTTCTGCAACGCCTCTTCTTCGTCGGCAAAGAACGTAAACTCCGGGCTGCCGCCGGTTGCGGCGGTGTATTCGGGATGGAACTCGGGGAGTTCATAGCCACCCCACTCGTAGAGCACCAGATCGGAAGCGCGAACCTGGCTTGCGAACATCGGCACGGCTGCCAATGACAATCCTGAAGCTGCGAGTGCCTTGTTCAATGAGCGGCGGTCGAACGCGCCACTTCCGAAGAAATCGAAATTCCGAATTGGAGACATTGACACCTCCTGTGCTCTGTTCCCCCATCATGACAATCCGCCTGAGGGTGATTAACGCACCGATTCAGGAAGGGATCAAGCGGAATGGAGTGTCGAGCGGCAACGCAACGAGCCTCGCCACCATTGCAGTGTGACCGGCATTGATCCCCGTTGAAAGGAGTTTGCATTCGTTCAACCAGAACGGTTCAGCCGGTTGGCCTACGGTCCAAATGGGCCCACTGTCGGCGGCAGCCGACCCGGAACGAACCGCACATGAGCGATGTTTCGGGGTGTTGCGACGTGAATGGGAAACGCGTCAGACGGGCCGTTCGCCGGCCACCACTGCGCGCCGCATGATTCTCGGATGGCCGCGATAGTCGTTGTGGGCGTAGTGCAGGGTACAGCGGTTATCCCAGATAACGAGTGTCCCCGGCTGCCAGCGAATGCGGCAGGTGAACTCCGGAATGCTGCCGTGGGCCGCGAGCGCATTCATCAGGGGGCGGCTCTCGGATTCGGTCCGTCCCTCGAAGTTCGATGAAAATCCGGAGTTGACGTAGAGCGCCTTGTGCCCCGTAACCGGATGAGTGCGTGCGACGGGATGAATGCTCACGAGATCCTCGTGTCCCGGCGGAACGCTGACGGGCGTGGACGTGACGGCTGTGGAGCCCCTGGAGCGGGAGTGGTCACCGAAACCCCTGGCCGTGGAGTGTTCCAGGCGAAGACCGTCCAACGCCGCGCGCACGTCGTCCGGCAGCGTGCTCCAGGCCAGATACTGGTTGGCGAAGCTGGTGTCACCGCCGACCGGCGGCGCCGTCACGCAGTAAAGCAGGGTGTAGGCAGGCGGCTTCGCGAAGGTACTCGAATCGGTGTGCCAGGAGCCGCCGAAGTTGTTGATGTCGCCGGCTTCACTGACGAGTTCGGTGAGTTCGGGGTAGCCATCCATTGGCCTGGCATAAGGCCAGGGCTCGACGATGCCGAAGCGGCGGGCAAAGGTGATCTGGTCGACCGGTTCGAGCGACTGGTCGCGAAACGCCAGCACCAGGTGATCGGCGATCGCCCGCTCGATCTCGCGAAAGGCCGCGTCCGACAGGTTCGCAAGACTGACGCCGACGATCTCCGCCCCGAGGGCGCCGGTGAGAGGGGCAAGCCGGAAATGTTCGTAGTGTGCCGGAGCGGCCTGAGGCGGATGCAGCACGGCGTCCTGCATGTCGCAAGCCAAAGGATGGCACAGGACCGGAAGGGGCCGGAGACGGTGCGTTTCAGACATGGAACCCGGTTGATCGTTCACCTTCGATCGCCACGCCGGTCATGTGCGCCTTCCAGAAGGGCTGGAGCGCGTGCGTCGGGATCTGCGCCGCATGGCGGCAAGGGAGGATGTAGTGGAACAGCTGAGCATCGTTGTCCCATCCGGCTGGAACGGTCTGTCGCCTGACACGAGAAAAAGACCCTGCAACTCCGACTGACAACCAGGATTTGCCGAACAACCCCTGAAGACCCGAGTATGGACAAGATTCCGGAAGCCTTCCATCGGTTCTCACCGGCTCATCCGCTCCGAATGTTCAGAAACTCGCCGAGCTCCTGGTGAAAGCCGGCAGACGAAGACCGTGTGCTCCGCATCATCCATGGCCCTTGCGAGGACTTCGGGGAAAGTCGTTCGGTCCGCCTGTCGCGGGCGCCAAGCTTACGGACCGCCTCTGGCAACACCTCAAAGGGCCCGGTGATCAAGGATGGCATCGTCATGGTCCTCTCCGCCTGTCTCCGGGAGGCTAGCTGCTGGCTATCGCGTATGTGCCGCCGCCCGGTTCGACGCGCACGACGGGGTCCTTGACGTCGAGTTCGCGGGCGTAGCGATGTCCCGATGCCACTGCATGGACGATCGCGCCTGGCGCATGGAGATCGCCGATACATCGGATACTCTTGATACCGGCGGCCTTGACGTCATGCGCCCGTTCGGCGAGCGCCCTTGCGAGATCATCGACCGGCGTGCGCGTGCCGACAACGACCAGAGTATCGCAGGCCAGTTTACGTGAGGTGCCGCCGTAGACACAGGCGAGTTCGGCGCCACGGCCATCGATCGCGACAAGACGATGGGCCGTCACGACCTCGATCCCGCACTCCAGCAGGCGCACCATGATCCTGTGCTGTTCATCGGTGAAGGCTGTCCAGGGCGAGACGACCGGAGCGGATGTGACGAGGCTGACCTTGTGGCCGTCACGCGCCAGTTTCTCGGCGATCACGCCGCCCATGTAGTAGGGATCGAGATCAAGAACGAGCACGGCGCCCGAGGACATGCGGCCGTCCATGATGTCATCGGGCGTCATGGTCTCGACCGACACCTCTGTTTCACCGCCGTCGGGGCTTTCCGGCAAATCGACCGTCCAGCGCGCTCCGGTGGCCAGCACGACCCTGGTGGCGCCGAGTTCCACGACATCGTCGGCAGCAAGACGGCTTTCGCGATAGACTTCGACATGGCGCATGGTCTCGAGGCGGCCGAGCCGCCAGGAGCTGACGCGGCTCCAGGCGGAAAGACCCGGCAAGCGGCTTTCCCGGATGACCCGTCCACCAAGGTCCCTGCCCGCCTCGGCCAGCGTCACCCGATATCCGCGCTGGCCAAGGGCGCGGGCGCACTCCAGGCCAGCCGGTCCCGCGCCCACCACGAGGACACTGCCGTCACTGCCCCTTGTCGGGATCTGCTCGGGATGCCAGCCACGGCGCCATTCCTCGCCCATGGTCGGGTTCTGGGTGCAGCGGATCGGCACGCCCTCGGCATAGGTCGCCACGCAGACATTGCACCCGATGCACTCTCGGATTTCGTCGATCCGGCCTTCCTCGATCTTCCTCGGCAGAAACGGATCGGCGATGGACGGCCGTGCCGCGCCGATCAGGTCGAGGACGCCATCGCGAACCTGGCGAACCATGGTGTCGGGCGAAGTGAAGCGACCGACACCGACGACCGGTTTGCCGGTCTTCGCCTTGACGTAACGGATGAAGGGTTCGTGGTACGCCTCCCCGGCAAAGCGCGACGTGACGCCATCGTCGGTAAAGCCCAGCTTGACATCCCACAGGTCGGGCAAGTCGCCGATCAGGTCCAGGAGAGCTTCGCCCTCGACCTCACCCCGGAAACCCCGGGCGCCCATGTTTTCTTCGGCGGTGAGCCGCACGGCGACCGCACAGTCATCGCCGACGGCATCTCGCGTGATCTCGATCATCTCGCGCAGCAGGCGTGCACGGTTCTCGAAAGTCCCGCCATAGCTGTCGGTTCGCTTGTTGTAGCGAGACAGCAGAAACTGGAACGGCAGGTATCCCATGCCGGCATAGACGTAAACGATGTCGAAACCTGCCGAGCGCGCCCTCTTCGCTGCGTCGCGTTGCCACGAAAGAAGGTGAGCGATATCGGACCTGTCCATCGTTCGCGGCTGGATCGGATGAGTGACCCAGACCGGCTCGCCGATTCCGGAGGGAGACAGCGGCGCCTCGCGTGTCACCTTGTTGGCGACCACGCCACCGCCATGCCACAGTTCGACGCCGGCCAGCGCGCCGTGAGCGTGAACCGCATCGACCATGATTGCCTGGGCCTTGATGTCGGCGTCGTTCCACAGGCTTGAGAACGGATAGTGCCGATCGTCGGATGTCGGATGAATCGAGCAGTAGCCCGTGCACACGACTGCCCAGCCACCCTCGGCCTTGACCGCGCGAATTCCGGCGCGCGTGTTGGCCATGGCGCAGCCGGTGCCCGTGGCGTGCGGCACCTGGTAGAAGCGGTTCTTCGCCGTTACCGGCCCGATCGCCACCGGTTCGAAGAGGATGTCGTAGCGAGAATCGCGTGTCGTCGATGTCATGACAGCCCCACTGCCTCACAGGACCAGTAAGCGACAACGGTGGTTACGGTTCATCAAGAGGCAAAGCCAACATGATGTCGAGTCCCGGAACGGGGATCGGGTATCCGGGTGCACAAGGGTATGCGTGGATCATGCGGAGGCGTTCGTCGACGAGATCAACGATGCCGCGGTCCCTCCCCTGCCGGCAGTCCTCGCTGAAGAACCGCGCGGAACCATGGCGTGCCGCAATGAGGAGGTTTCACGAACCGACCCCCTGAAAATCGTCCTATCACTGTTGTCTGCATTGTCCTTGAATCGTGTCACCAAGCCCCTACAATGTGTGATCACAGTTTTGAATTAACCGTGCCATTGCCCCACACGGGCGGCCCTGTGACTGAAGAGGAAGCAACCATGTCGAAGATCGACTACTTGACTGATTTGTTCGTCCAGCGGCGCATTTCGCGACGTGAGTTTTCCGGCCGCATGGCCGCTGCCGGAGTCGGCGCTTCGGTCCTTCCGGGCCTGATCACGAGCGCCGCCAGGGCGCAATCGCCGGCAAGAGGTGGCCGCCTCACGATTGGCGTCGAGGCAGCGCAAAACATCGATTCGCTCGATCCGACAGCGTTCTACTCGACCTCCGACATCCTGCGCGGGTTTTCGGTCTATGACCTCATGGTCAACCGCGGCCCCGATCTGCGTCCGATTCCCTGGCTCGCCACAGGCTGGGACGTCAGCGACGACGCTACCGAGTGGACCTTCGAACTGCGCAAGGGCGTCACCTTTCACAGCGGCAAGACATTCAATGCCGACGATGTCATCTTCTCCTTTGCTCGCCACCTGACGGAGGACTCGGAATCGCCTGCCAAGGCCTATCTGGGGCAGATCGTCGAGATGACGAAGGACGGCGATCACGTCGTCAAGTTCAGGTTGTCCTCGCCCAATGCGGATTTCCCCATCGTGCTGAGCGATACGCGCGTCCATGTCTCCCAGGAGGGCTGGACCGACTTCAGGGACAACACGTCCGGCACGGGACCGTTCAAGGTCAAGGATTTTCAGGCCGGTTTGAGCTATGTCTTCGAGCGTAACGGTGACTATTGGGGTGATGACGGACCCTGGGTTGACGAAATCGAGACGGTGGCGATCGGCGATCCGACGGCGCGGACCAACGCGCTGTTGTCCGACGACATCAACGTGTTGCTCTATCTCGATCCCAAGGCGGTCGGTCTGATTGACCAGCGCGACGACGTCAAGGTGCTGAACTCGAAAAGCGCCTCGTTCCTCAACATCGCCATGATGCTCGACCGCGAGCCGACGAGCGATCCCGACTTTCGCCTGGCGATGAAGTATGCCATCGACCGTGAAGCGATCATCAACAACGTGATGAAGGGGTTCGCTCATGTCGGCAACGATCACCCGATCTCGCCGATCGATCCCTACTACTGCGATGACATCGAACAGCGAGTCTATGATCCGGACAAGGCCAGGTTCCATTTTCAGAAAGCCGGGCTCGAGGGCACGCCCATCGATTTCTATGCCTCCGACGTGCCGGGCCAGGGCGGCCTTGCCGCCGGCCAGGTCTTCCAGGAATCGGCGCGGGCCGCGGGTATCGATATCAACCTGATCCAGCCGCCGGCCGACACCTACTGGCAGACCGCGTGGCTGGTGAAGCCCATGTGCGTTTCCGGTTGGGACGGACGGCCCGTGCCCGATCTCATCCTGTCGATCGCCTTTGCCGGCGGCGCCTCGTACAACGAGACGGCGTGGAACAACCCGGACTTCGACAGGATCATGGTCGAAGCGCGTGGTGTCACCGATTTCAACAAGCGCAAGGAGATGTATTGCGAGCTGCAACGCATGCTCCAGGACGACGGCGGCCATATCACCATGGCGTTCAGCGACTACATGGATGCCACCCGAACTGAAGTTCAGGGTATCGTGCCGCACCCTTCCGGGCCGCTCGGTTTCTACCAGATGGCCCGCACTGCGTGGATTGAAAGCGTCGAGAGCTGAGGCTGACCGCTGCTCTTTGCCTGTAACGCGCCACCGCGGGGGCTCGCTTCCGCGGTGGCCGTTCCATGGTAGTCTGGAGATGGCAAGGAACGGGGAGCGCGCGAAGCACGATCCATGAACATCCTCAGCGTCATCGTGCAGCGTTTGGGGCTGGGCATTCTGACCGTGCTGATCGTCTCGATCCTGGTCTTTGTCGGCACCGAGATTCTGCCCGGTGATGTCGCCTATGCCATCCTGGGGCAAGGAGCGACGCCGGAACTGGTCGCCAACATCCAGGAACGGCTGGGTCTCGATGAGCCGGCCCACCTGCGGTACCTCGCCTGGCTGGGTGAACTGTTGCGCGGTGATCTCGGCACCTCCCTGACGAATGGGGCGGTCCTGAACGATGTCATCGGCGAGCGCATTGGCAACACGGTTCTGCTGGCCGTCGTCACGGCGGCGATTGCCGTGCCGCTCTCGATCGTGCTTGGCCTGGTCGCCTCGACCCGACCCGACAGCGCGATTGACCGGCTGATCTCGACCTCGACCCTGGCGCTCATTTCCGTTCCCGATTTCCTGATTGCAGTCCTTCTGGTGTCCCTGTTTGCCGTTCAGCTCGGCTGGTTGCCGGCGATTGCCAACCTGAACCGCGTCGATGGCTTTCTCGAATACGCGCGCGTTCTCGCCCTGCCGGTTGCCGCGCTCTCCTTCACCGTCATGGCGCACATGGCGCGGATGACGCGCAGCGCTGTCCTGAACGTGCTGACCTCGTCGCCGATAGAAATGGCGATCCTCAAGGGCGTGCCGAAATGGCGGGTCATCCTGGTGCATGCGCTACCCAACGCCATTGCGCCGATCGTCAACGTCATTGCGCTCAACCTTGCCTACCTCATCACCGGCATTGTCGTGATCGAGTCCATGTTCAATTTTCCAGGCGTTGGCAGGCTGATGGTTGAAGGAGTGACGACGCGTGATATCCCCTTGGTGCAGGCCGCGGCGATGATCTTCTGCTCGACCTATGTCGTACTGAACCTGGCTGCCGACATCATCTCGCTGATCGCCAACCCGCGCGTCAGGCACCCGAAATAGATGGTCGAACATGCCGCCACAGCGCTTCGCGAATTCAGGCGCGACTTGACGCCGACGGCCACGTTGTGCCTGTTGATCCTCAGTCTGATCCTGCTTGCTGCGATCCTGGCGCCTTTCCTGGCACCCTACAGGGAAGGCGAGATCCTGACGACCGGCAGCTTCGTGTCGCCAGGCGAGGGTTTGTTGCTGGGCAGCGACTACCTGGGGCGTGACCTCTTCTCCCGGTTGTTCTACGGCCTCAGGCTGACCGTCGCCGTTTCTTTCATGATCGCCATTCTGGCTTTCCTCGTCGGCTGCAGCCTGGGCTTTCTGGCCGCTGTCCTCGGTGGCCGGTTCGACATGCTGATCAGCCGTCTGGTCGACGCCCTCATCGCTTTCCCGGCGATCATGCTGGCGCTGATCGTGCTCACCGCGCTCGGGCCGTCGATCCCGGTTCTTGTCGTCACAATCGCCTTTATCGATTCGACCCGGGTCTTCCGGGTTGCCCGGGCACTCGGCGTCGACATCGTGGTCCAGGACTACATCGAGGCCGCGACCGTGCGTGGCGAGCGGTTTGGCTGGCTGATGTGGCATGAAATCCTGCCCAACGCCCTGGTCCCGCTGGCGGCGGAGTTCGGTATCCGCTTCACCTATGCGATCCTGTTCATCTCTGCACTGAGCTTCCTCGGCCTTGGCGTCCAGCCGCCACAGGCGGACCTGGGCGTCCTGATCCGGGAGAACATGCAGGGCCTCCTCTACGGTACGTTCTCGCCGATCTATCCGGCGCTCTGCATTGCCGCGATCACCGTCAGCATCAATCTCCTGGTCGACTGGTATCTGCGGCGCAACGACGCCAGCTCGCCGGAAGATCTCCAGTGATGACCGGCAACGTCATCGATGTGCGCAACCTGTCGGTCGATGCCATCGCCAAACGCGGCGAACGCACACCGATCGTCCAGGATATCTCCTTCTCGGTCGCTCCCGGCAAGGTGGTCGCGCTGATCGGCGAGTCCGGTTCGGGAAAGACGACCATCTCGCTTGCCTGTCTGGGCTATGCCCGTCCCGGCTGCGCCTTCAGGGGCGGCGAGATCCTGCTTGACGGCAGTGACGTACTGCAGCTCGACCTCGTCGGGCGTCAGCAGATACGTGGCGTCGACATCTCCTATGTCGCCCAGAGTGCCGCCGCGTCGTTCAACAGCGCACTCTCGATCAACCGCCAGGTCACCGAGATTCCGCAAATCCGGAACTTGATGAGCCGGGATGGCGCGACCCGCAAGGCGGCCGCGCTCTACGGCGAACTGGATTTGCCGTCGCCGGAGACAATCGGCCAGCGCTATCCCCACCAGGTCAGCGGCGGCCAGTTGCAACGCCTGATGGCGGCCATGGCAATGATGTGCAGCCCGAAGCTGCTGATCCTCGACGAGCCGACCACCGCACTCGATGTCACGACCCAGATCGAAGTGTTGCAGGCGTTCAAGAACCTGGTTCGCGAGAACCAGACCTCGGCCATCTATGTCAGCCATGACCTCGCCGTCGTTGCCCAGATCGCCGACGAAATTCTGGTGCTCAAGGACGGCCGGATGGTCGAGTACGGCCCCACGGAAACAATCATCACCGTTCCACGGCAAGGCTATACCAGGCAGTTGATCGCCGCGGCCCATGTCATGCCGACGGAGGTGACGCAGAGAGCCTCGCGGGGCGCAGGAGCGCCCCTGCTTTCAGTCAACGGTGTCCTGGCTGGCTATGGCCGCCAGCGGGATGTGCCGGCCTTGCGCGATGTCTCCCTCGACGTGCGTGCCGCGGAAACCGTCGGCGTCATCGGTGAATCCGGTTCGGGAAAATCGACACTCGGCCGTGTCGTCAGTGGCCTCATGACACCCTGGAAGGGCGAGATTCTGCTCAGGGGACAGCCGCTTGCCGCTTCGCTGAAGCAGCGCACACGAGATGAGTTGCGCGAGATCCAGATCGTCTTCCAGATGGCCGATGTGGCTCTCAATCCGCGTCACGTCGTCGCGAAGATCCTGGGCCGCCCGCTCGCATTCTATTTCGGTGCGGATCGCCATGCGATCGAGAGCCGGGTCGGCGAGCTCCTGGAGCTGGTCGGTCTCGATCCTGCCTTCGCAAGGCGCTTTCCGCGCGAACTGTCAGGCGGTCAAAAGCAGCGGGTCAACCTGGCCCGAGCACTTGCCGCCGATCCCCAGCTCATCATCTGCGATGAAATCACCTCGGCTCTCGACACGGTGGTCGCCGAGGCCATCCTGGACCTTCTCGTCTCCCTGCAAGACCGGTTGAATGTGGCCTACATCTTCATCTCCCACGACATTTCGACGATCGCGCGCATCGCCGACAGGGTGGCGGTCATGCGTGACGGCGAAGTCGTCGAGGCGGGGCCGACAGCCGAAGTGCTGCGTCCGCCACACCATGACTATACCGATCTCCTGGTGAGGTCCGTTCCCGACCTGAAGGTCGGTTGGCTCGAGGCCGTCATGGAACACCGGCGGCGGACCGGTCAGCAAGCGGCCGGTAATTGATGCAGCGCGGCGGGAACCCACGATCCGCGCGAAGCGACATGCCGCTCAGTGACCAGATCTATCAGCGACTCAAGTGGTCGCTGATCGTCGGCGAACATGGTCCTGACAGCGCACTCTCTATCCGCACGGTCGCCGAGAGGATGGGCACCAGCATGATGCCGGTTCGCGAAGCACTCAAACGCCTGGCATCGGAACGCGCCCTCATTGCCTCTGCGAACCGCTCGTTCCGCGTTCCCAGGCTCGATCCCGCGCGAGTCTCAGACCTGTTCTTCCTGCGCGCCAACCTTGAGGGCGCGGCGACCGAACTCGCCACGCCGCGCATGACCCTGGCCGAGATCGACCAGTTGGAGAAGCTCGCGCGCCGGACGAACAAGGACGTCGAGAGCGGAGTCAGGGGGGATTATCTCGCCAACAACTACGCCTTCCACTTCACCATCTATGCGGGCGCTGGCAATCCGGAGCTGACGTCGATCATCGAGGGATTGTGGGCGCAGTCGGGACCCTACCTGGCCGATGTCGTACGGGTGCTGGAGACGACCGAGGACTGGCGCCTGCTCCACGCGCGTATTGCCGAAGCCATTGGGGCCCGCAACGCCAGGCTGGCGCGCGATCTGGTCGAACAGGACATTGGATGGGGTATGAAGGTCTACGATCAACTGGCTGATAGCGGCGATTCGGTCAGCCAGACCTCACCGTCTCCACACCATGGGTGCTGAACGGAACAGTAACACAACGAAACAAAATCGATATCTCTCAACGTCTTCCGCCGGGCGAGCGGATTCACGTCGTTTCCGTATCTCCCGGTGCAACAGGATCCGGGAAGAATGCCATGCCCAGAAGCCGCCTTGCGCAACGACGGATCGATGGTCCGGCGCCCCAACACCGCCCCTCATCCAGTCAGCATTGGGGGATGACGGCGTTTCAGAGGCTCTGGGATTGACATCGGCGCATCTACAAGCGACATACTTTGTCGTCGGGTGCCCTTGATGGGCTCGATATGGTTCGCCCAGCCTGACATCACTCACCCTCCATGCGGAGGGTTTTTTGTTGGTATGAGTTCCACGCCTGCGTCGCCAGCGCGGACAACGGCGAGCGGTCCGGCCAGACCTTCATTCCGTCGAGCGCCGTTCCCTGTCGCCGCCGGTAGAATTTCCCCAGCACCCTCTCGAAGTACGGATAGCCGAGGTCCTCGCCCTTGAAGGCGCGATAGACGCTGTAGGCCAGCAGATCGGCGAGCTGAACGCCGTTCGACAGTTCGCTGCGCGTGAAGAACGGATACTCGACGATCGCCGGAAACGTCATGTTCCGGTTTCCCGCCCTCTGGAACGAGGCATGTTTCATCGCGACCGCGCGGTTGAGCTGCCGGCTCGTGTCGTCCATCACGATCATCGCTCGATGCTTCGCGTGGTACTGCCTCATGTAGTGCTGAATGCGCTCCAGCAGGAACTCGCAGGCCGTCATGTGCAGCGTTTCGTGGGTCGTGCCATCGTGGAGGAACCTCTTGCCGATCACGCTGGCCATGATGACGGTGTGGCGTCTGGCGACCTGGTCGAAGTACGCGTCGGTGAGCCGGGTCACGTCGGCTGCGGTCAGTCCGTGAAGAAACCGGCTGCGCTTCTCGCGCTCGCCCGGAATGCGGACCCAGTTCGACTTCACCTCGCAATCGGCCAGCTTGAACCGGCCCTTGCCCCGGCGCGACAACCGGTCGGCGAGTTCGAGCTTCAGGCCGGAAATCTCGGTCTCGAACGGCCGCCATTGCCCTTCGTACATCCCGACGGCGAGAAGGACATATAGATGGTCCTTCGGTTTCTGCGCGGTGCCGACCGAGGGGTCACGGAAGCCCTATTCGTCGAAATAGAAGAAGTACATGAGCCGACCGTTGTCACCGCCGACACTCTATCCAAGGAGCGCACAAGTCACCCGCAATTCTGTCATGACTGTCCCATGATTCCACTGATGGTCCGGGCGGGCGGTGCCACTGCCCTGTCCCCCAGACTCTTTCGCAGCTCCCGTCGGTCGCGCCAGCATGAGTCCGGCGGGTCATCAACCCCACCGATTGCAGGAGCCGTTCTTGAACACTCGTACACCGGCCAATCTATCGATCTTCATCGAGCGTACTCCGTCTCGGGCAAGACGGAGCGCGTGATCGCGTCGCTGACCAGGGCGAAGAGGGACGTCGCGTAACTGCGCGGTACCAGGATCGCGATCTCGCCGGCCGACCGCGGCATCACGATGGCGGGGTGTCTGGCAAGATGGGTGGCGCAGGCTGATCTCTTGAAGCCTGAGTCAGCGCTGGCATCGATCGGACAGAATTGCGTGACGATGTCTACGGCATCCTCTCCTTGCAGCCGAAGCAGTCTCCACGCGTCGCTTTCGTCAAACACGAGCAACGGCTGCTCGGGACCGATCATCCGGTCCACCGGGCCTATCGGCTCCCGGTCCAGGACGAGCCATTCTGCCGGGCCGAGCATCATCACCGTCCTTGACCCATCCACCAAGGCTTCGCTGATCCTTGACGGCAGCTTCGGTTCGATCTGCTCCAAGACATTGTTGCCTCGTCTGGTGGCGAGGAGCCGATGAACCGATAGCGGTGCGATCTCCGACAACGTCGTCATGCGCGCGTCCTGCCGCCTTCGGCATCGTAGAAAGGCAGACTGGCGATCTCGACCGCGACATCAAGGCCGACAATGGGCGAGACGGCACGGAGTTCGCCGTCGCCGAGGCTGGTTGATTCCTGCAGCATGGCCAATGCGATCGGCTGGCCGAGAGTCGGACTGACGACGGATGCGGTGACATGGCCGAGAGCCCGGGATCGTTGCGTCCCGGCAACGAGAATCGCGCCGCGAGGAATGGGCGTACGCCGGTCCGTTGAAACAAGCCCGACCAGACGCTGACGAAAGGAGTGCTGGCGCGCCGGTGAGTGAACAAGCGCGCGACCCAGGAATGGTTCATCACGCTTGATCATGCGGCCGAGACCCAGTTCGGCCGGTGTCGAGCGGCCGTCGAATTCGCTGCCGGCGCAATGGCCTTTTTCGATACGCATGACATCAAGCGCTTCGACGCCATAGGGCGCGATACCGAAGGACGTGCCGGCCGCCGCCACCGCATCCCACAGCCGGTCGCCGTGCCGTGCGCCGACATACACTTCGTAGCCCAGTTCTCCGGAATAGCTGATGCGAAAGACGCGGGCGCGAACGCCGTCGAACGCGGTTTCCCGACAACCCAGGAACGGCAACGCCTCCGGCGAGACGTCGAGCTCCGGTGCGACGGCGGCGAGAACATCGCGCGCACGCGGTCCGGCTATGGCAAGACCGGCCCATTGTTCACCGACATCGACAAGGCGGACATGAAGCTCCGGCCACTCGACCTGGCGCAGGCGCTCGAGATGACGCCACACGTCGCCGGCATGGGCCGTCGATGCGGTGACGTGCCAGCAGTCTGTGGTCATCCGCGCGACCGTACCGTCATCAAGCACGACTCCGTCCTCGCGCAGCATCAGCGCATAGCGGCAGCGTCCCTCGCCGAGAGTCGAGAGACGGTTGGCATAGGCACGTTCGAGGAATATCCCGGCATCGGGCCCCAGAATCTCGAACCTGCCCAGGGTGGACATGTCGACAAACCCGACCGCGTTGCGCACGGTCCGCACTTCGCGCTCAATCGCGGCATCCAGCGTCTCGCCATCCCGCGGATAACATTTCGGGTAGTGCCAGGATCCCGCAAGCTCCATCAGCGCGCCCTCGGCCAGATGACGGTGGTGGAACGGGGTCTGGCGTGTCGGGAACAGGTGCTCACCCCTGGCGTGGCCGACAAGCGTGCCCAGCGTCACCGGCGTGTAGGGCGGGCGGAATGTCGTGTGGCCGACCTTCTCGAACGGCTGTCCGGTGACTTCGGCAACGATGTCGATCGTCATGAGGTTGCCGAGCTTGCCCTGGTCCGTTCCCATGCCGGACGTCGTGTAGCGTTTCAGGTGCTCGATTGCGCCGTATCCCTCATCGACCGCCCGCATCAGGTCCTGGGCCGTCACGTCGTTCTGCAGATCAACGAAGGCTGCGCGCTGCTGCCTGACGTCGAGGCTGCGGCAGGAGGGGCCGGTCGGGTTTCCAGACGACACCTCTGTCTCTGCGTCAATCACCGGCAGGCGGAGCACCGGGACTTCCCGGCCCAATGCCTGGAGCACGGTGCCGGCTGCCCTGGCACCGTCGGCAAGGCACTCGGCCAGACCCGTGACACCGGCTGCGGCGCCCGCGATTGCCACGCCATCTCCGGGCGCCGCTGCCGGGCAGGCCGCGTCATGTTCGTCATGGCGCATGGCGCCGCCGCGATGGCCCAGCAAGTGGAGTGTCGGGGACCAGCCACCGGCAACACACATGAGATCGGCGTCGATGACACTGGACCGGCGGGAACCGTCAGCAGGCCGGGCATCGATGCGGCGGAGCCGGTGACGACCGGCAGTTGAAACGATCCGGTGGCCAGCCAGCACGTCGACATCACGGACCATGCGCAACGCCGCCTCACCGATCAGTTCGTGGGGCCGCGTATCGATGATGGCCTTCACGTCGATTCCCGCCTGGCAGAGATGCCGGAGAACGCCATAGCCGGAATCGTTGTTGGTATGGATCACCGCACGCTTGCCGGGCGCGACTGCGTACCGATGAATGTAGGCAACGGCGGCCGAGGCCAGCATGATGCCGGGCCGGTCGTTTCCAGGGAAACACACGGGCCGCTCGATCGCGCCCGTCGCCAGCACGATTTGGCGCGGCCGCACGAGCCAGAGCCGCTCGGCAACGCTACCTGCGCCGGGTCTGCGCTCGACCAGGCTCACCAGTTGATGATCTCCCAGCCACACGGCGCACGTGTCGAGCAACACCGATGCACCCGGTGACGCTGCGATGTCCCCGGCGGTCTGCCTTGCCCATGCGCTGCCTGCCTCACCGTCGATGCACTGCATCGCGCCGGTCAGGGATCCGCCAGGTCGTGACCGCTCGTCGCACAGGACAAGGCGCAACCCGGCCCGGGCGAGCAGACGTGCCGCCGCGAGCCCCGCCGGGCCGGCACCGACGATGAGTACGTCACATTGGCTGTGCCGGTGCTCATAGATACCGGGGTCATGGCCTTCCGGCGCCCGTCCCAGACCGGCGGCGTGGCGAATCAGCCGCTCATAGAGGCGTGGCCAGGCGCCGCGAGGTGCCATGAACGTCTTGTAATAGAACCCTGCGCCAAGCAGGGGCGCGGCAAGACCCGCCACGGCACCCACATCATGATTGACGGAGGGCCAGCAGTTCTGCGACCGCGCAACAAGCCCATCATGGAGGACGACCTCCGTGGCCTTGAGATTGGGTGTGCGCGATGACCCTTCGCCGACGGTGACGACGGCATTGGGCTCCTCGGGGCCGTCGGTCATGATGCCGCGCGGCCGATGGTACTTGAGGCTGCGCGCCACCACGTCGATGCCGTTGGCCATCAGGGCCGAAGCCAGTGTATCGCCCTTGCAGCCGTAGAAGGCCCGGCCATTGAAGGTGAAGGCAAGCGGCCGCGTGCGGTCGACCAGTCCGCCCTGTGCCAGGCGGCGGGTCTGGCTTTTGGCGGTCACGACGGGTTCTCCGGCGGGCGGCCGTCGACAATCTTCTGGGACACCGTGTGCCTGCGCACAACAACCCACTGTCGGCAACCGAAACCGTGGAACCACAATTCCTCGCGCCAGCCCATGGGGTTGTCACAGGAGTAGAGGGCGCGGCGCCAGGCCGCCGCGTCCGCATCCAGTGACGGCAGGGGCCGCGCGGGGCCGCCATAGCTGAATTCGCTCTCGTCGCGTTCGCCACACCACGGGCAGGGAATGATCAGCATGGCGCGGCTTCAGTGGAGCCAGGTGTAGGGACCGGCGCCGCCTTCATCGAGCAGGGCACCGGTGGTGAACCGCTCGAGACCCAATGGCCGAATCAGTGGATGGACCTCACCGGTCGCCACCGTATGGGCCAGGCACCAGCCGGCGGCCGGTGTCGCCTTGAAGCCGGAATATCCCCAGCCGGCGTTGAGATAGAGGCCGCCGACCGGTGTCGGACCGACGATCGCACTGCCGTCGGCGGTGACATCGGCAATGCCGCCCCAGGCACGCATCAGCCGCACACGGCTCAGGAACGGCAGGAGATGCACGAGTCTGGAAGCGGTCTCGCCGATCCTGACGACGCTGCCACGCTGGGCATAACTCGCCAGCGGTTCCAGACTGCCGCCCATGACGATTTCTCCCTTGTCGGTCTGGCTGACATAGGCCAGACCGATGTTCATGTTGGTGACGCGGTTGAGAACCGGTTTCAAAGGTTCGGAGACGAAGGCCTGCACGGCATAGGTCTCGATCGGAAGGTCGATCCCCGCCATGGCCGCAAGCCGGCTGGAATGGCCGGCGACCGAAACGACGACGGTATCAGTCTCGATCATGCCACGACTGGTCTCGACGCCGACGATGTGCTCATGCTCCAGCTTCAATCCGGTCACTTCGCAATTCTGCACGATATCGACGCCCTGCCGGTGTGCGCTTCTGGCGTATCCCCAGGCGACGGCGTCATGGCGCGCCGTTCCGGCGCCGGCCTGGACCAGACCGCCGAGCACCGGGACCGGTGGTTTCGGGCCAATGTCGAGGGCCGGTTCCAGGTCGCGCAGGGTCTGCGGATCGACAATGCGGGCCTGAATCCCCTTGAGACTCAGCATGTTGGCGCGGCGGATGAAGAGGTCGAGCTGGGCGTCCGAATGGGCAAGGTCCAGATATCCGCGCGGGCTGAACATGACATTGAAATTGAGGTCGCGCGACAGGTCCGGCCACATGGAGAGCGCATGGCCGAAGAACTCCAGGTTGCCCGGCAGCAGATAGTCGGCGCGCACGATGGTCGTATTGCGCCCGGTGTTGCCACCGCCCAGCCAGCCCTTCTCGATGACCACGATATCGCTGACACCGTGCTCCCTGGCGAGGTAATGGGCGGTCGCAAGACCGTGACCACCGCCGCCTATGATCGCGACGTCGTATCGTCTCCGGGGAACGGCCCCGCCGAACACGGGGCCCGAACGAGGACCGAGACCGAGAGCAGCTGCCGTCAGGTGAAGGAAGGAGTAGTGGGCCATGGCACGTTCCGGCAATGTGCTCGGGTCCACCCTTTCCTGTCAATCTGTGATCACAGTTTGCGTTGCCGGGATGACCGGCAGGGACAGCACACGCCCCAGGCCCGGGTGCCCGGGAGCGCGGTCCTTTGGCCAGTCTTGCTGCGGGAATGTCCGAGCGGATGAAGACCGGCGACACTGCCGGCTACGCCGCCCCATGGTCATGACTGCCGCTGGAGCCCACGGTTTTCACGCTGTGTGACCTCGAGCACCAGCGGTACGTGGTCACTCAAGCCTGAGCCAATCCAATCCTCGTATCGGCCAACGGTCAGGTCGAAGGAGCCTTTCGTCCATTCCTCCGGCATGAACACGTAGTCGATGTGGTAGGTCCGGCTGCGCCAGTAGAGTGTCGGTTCGGATTCGTTGCCGGCCTCGATACCGCGCGAAACATGGTAGGCGCTGACCAGTCCGAGACGCGCCAGGCTGCGGATTTCATTGGCGTGGTTCATCTTCCAGCCGGGACGGTCCCATTGAACGTGATTGTTGAAATCGCCCGCAACGACTGAGGGAGCCGACCGCAAGAACCTGCGATACCGCCCAAGTGCCTGCTGAACGTACCCGGGATTGTCCTTTCGCCGGTTGCCTTCGCTGGCGTTCTGCGCCCAGACACCGAGAAGATGGAGAGGTCCTTCCAGGCCGGGAAGCCCGCGCACAGCGACCGGTGCAATCCAGTGCAGGCTGTCGTCACATCGGTTTCGGTCGAAATCGAGAAGGGTCGTGCCGAAACCGGCCAGCAGGAGCCCCTTGTTCGGATTCTTGCCGACCCAGACCAGGGAAGCTTCCGCCAGTGCCGGAACCCGTTCAACAAGACGTTCCGGCGCGCCCGCTTCCGGGATCACGGCAAGGTCCGGGCGTAGCGCCATCAGTGCATCGATCTTGCGATGCAATGCCATCCTGCAGTTCCACGCGACTATGCGCATCCCGGTCGCCGACTTGTGCCCGAAGACTCTTGGTAACCGGACTTCAGGGGGTCAAGAGAGTTCTTCACTCCCGAACTCGAAGTCCGTCTCTCGTGGATCACTCTCAACCAGCGAGCCGGATTTCCGATCTCCAAGCTGGCTCGATGACGCCTCCCCCGCGGAAGAAGTCGCTGGCAGAGGAGAAAGCCCTTGGTGGAGCAACCCGAAAACCTCACTGACATCAGGCTCGTGATCGGAGGCATTGGAGCCGAGGCTGATCTTTCCGGTTCCCTTTCGATCGACGCGTTCAACGGTCTCTGACAGGCGTTTCCCGTTCACGTGGTGATGATTACGAGCCGGCCCCACCAGGGAACAGCGAGAGCGGTCCTGCTACCCACCCCTGGCCGCTCGGAAGCTGGTTCGGGATCCGGCCGGAACTTAGTTATCTTGCTGAATCGACGCTCCGACACCCGGTACTGTGATCACAGTCTTGACGGGTGGCGGACCGGCTACTTAGGCTGGCGATCATGGAAGGTCGGTGCTTTGTAAATGCGTCACGACGGACTTCCCGGAGATAGAGTGCAATGGCCGACCCGATCTGCTGGCTTGACATCGTTGAACCGGAGGACGCCGACGGCCTTCTCGCCGAAACCTATGATCTGATCCGACGCACCGACGGATCGGTGCACAATCTCTACAAGGCCATGTCCTTGCGCCCGGAACCGATCCGCTGGGCCGATGGCCACTATCGCGCTGTTCTGCACAACAGCGAAAACTCCCTGCCTGAGTGGTTTCTGGAACTGGTCGCGACCATGGTCGCGCGGCTCGCCAGCTGCGCCTACGCCCAGACCCATCATGGCGCCAACCTTCGCTATCTCGTCGGCGATGCCGCCAGGGCCGACGCCATGGTGGATGCGGCGGCGGCAGGCAGGGAAGCGGATGTCCTGGACGGCAAGCTCGCCGCGCTGGTCAGTTATGCCCGCAAGCTCGCCAATGAACCGGACGGCATGACGCAGGAGGACGTCTCCAGGGCCCGCAATGCCGGTGCCGACGATGCCGAGATTCTGGAGACCACCCAGGTCGCAGCATGCTTTTCCTATTGGGTTCGCATCATCAATGGCCTGGGCATTCGGATCGGCAACGAGACCATTGGTCGCAAGGGTGGCGAACCACGTGTGTCATGACGGCTCACCACGTTGACAAGGGCCGCACACAAGCCTCCGGCAGGCGCCGGCGCAAGAAGGGCGCGCCACCACCGCCGAGCCGATTCGCCCGGACATTGCGCCTGAAGATATTCAGCGAGAGTGATCTGGCAATCCTGCACCAGGCGACCCTGGCAATCCTGGAAAGGGTCGGTGTTGTCGTCGAGGACGATGAAACGCGTACAGCATTGCTGACCCGGCCCGGCTGCCGCGAGATCAAGTCCGGTCGCCTGGTGATGATGCCGGAACTGGTCGAGCAGACGTTGGAGACTGCGCCTTCGAAGGTCGTTCTTTACGATCGCAACGGACAGCTCGCCATGGATACCTCGGACGCGGTGCCGCGTTTTTGTCCCGGCGTCAACTGCATCAAGACACTCGATCATCGTACCGGCGAGCACCGGGCCTGCATTCTTGCCGACATCGCCGCCACAGGCCGGGTCTGCGAAGCCCTCGCCAATCTCGATGTCGCGGCATCACTGGGGTATCCAAGCGATGTGCCGCCGGAAGACGAGGCGATAGCCACGGTGCGCACGCTGGTCGAGAACACCGTGAAGCCGGTCGCCTTTACCGGTCATGATGAAATTGCGACCCGACGCATCTGGCACCATCTGAGCGAGGTTGCCGGCGGAGACGATGCGCTCGCCGAAAAACCCACCGGCATCGATCTGGTCGGACCGGTATCGCCGCTGAAGCTTGGCGGTGAAACGTGCCGCCGACTGCGCGATGCTGCGCGGTGGTCCGTGCCGATCGTCTGCTATCCTGCGCTCTTTCCCGGCATGTCGGGGCCGATCACGCTGGCGGGATCGATTGCCCAGTCGAGTGCGGAAACGCTTGCCGGGCTTGTCGTCCACCAGAACGAACGGCCGGGCGCGCCTCTCATGTCCGGCACCGCCATTCTCCCCATGGACATGCGCCAGGCCGACCTGGCCTATGGTTCGCCGGAGTACAGCCAGGCCGGTCTTGGGGCTGCCGAGTTCTTCGATTATCTCGGTCTTCCCAGCTGGGTCGCCGCCGGCTGCAGTGACTCCCACGTGGTCGATCAGCAGGCTGCGGCCGAGGGCGCGGCCAACATGACGACAGCAGTGCTGTCAGGCACGTCCTTCGTCCACAATCTGGGTTACCTGTCGGCCGGCAGGACAGGCTCGCTCGAAATGCTTGTCCTGGCGGACGAACTGGCCGGCATGGCAAGCCGATTCGCCTCGGGCATCTCCGTCGACGAGTCGAGCGTCGCGGTCGATGTTGTTGCCCGCGCGGCTGAGGACAACAGTTTCCTGAGCGACGAGCATACCTACGGACGCTATCTCAGCGAGATGTGGTTTCCCACGCTGCTTGGCCGGTCGGACGTTGACCGGTGGCTCGAATCGGGAAGCGTCGCGCTCGAGGACCGCCTGAAGGCACGTCTTGACGATATCCTGGGATCAGCGCCATGAACCATCGGCCAGAGCAAGGCCGCTTGCCCGGGGATGGACGGCTTGAGCCTGACTTCGAGCAAATGCGAAGTGACGGCTATGCCGCAATCGACCTGCTGGTGGACCACCTCTCCACGCTTTCGGACCGTTCGGTCGGTCATGTCGGTTCCGCGGGCGAGATGGCAGAACTTTTTTCCGCTGATCCACCTGACAGGGGGCGCCCGTTCACGGAAGTCCTGTCACACGCCAGGGAAGATATCTTCGCCAACAGCCTGCTTTGCAACCACCCGCGCTATTTTGCCTTCGTACCCGGTCCCAGCAACTTCTATGGCGTGCTGGGCGATCTGTTGGCGTCCGGTTTCAACATCTTTACCGGCACCTGGCTGGAAAGTTCCGGACCGGCTGCGCTCGAACTTTCGATGATTGACTGGCTTTGCCGGACGGTCGGCCTGCCGCCGCAGTCGGGGGGGCTGTTTGTCAGTGGCGGTTCTGTGGCCAATCTGACCGGTCTGGCCGTCGCGCGCCATGACAGGCTCGACGATCGAACGGACGACGCTGTCATCTATTGCTCCGATCAGGTGCATGCCTCCGTCGACAAGGCGCTCTTCCTGCTCGGCTTCGGTTCGCATCAACTGCATCGGATCGGGACCGACAGCGAGTTCAGGCTCAACCCCGACCGTCTTCGACAGGCCATCGCCAGGGACCGTGCCCAGGGGAGACAGCCGTTTTGTGTCGTTGCCAATGCAGGTTCGACCAACACCGGCGCCGTCGATCCGTTGGCCCCTTTGGCTGACATCTGCACTCAGGAGGGGATGTGGTTTCATGTCGACGGCGCCTACGGTGCGAGTGCGGCGCTCGGTCGACGGTCCGGTGAATTGCTGGCGGATCTCGGGCGTGCCGACTCCCTGGTTCTCGACCCCCACAAGTGGATGTTCCAGCCGTTTGAAATCGGCGCCGTCCTGGTACGTGACAAGACCCTGCTGGCCGAGACGTTCCGTACCTCGGCCGACTACATGCAGGACGCGAAGACAACAGGCCAGGAAATCAACTTCTGCGACCACGGCATCCAGTTGAGCCGCGGATTTCGGGCCCTCAAGCTCTGGGTGAGCCTTCAATGCCTGGGGCTGGACGCCATCAGGGAGGCGATCGACAGGGGCATTGTCCTCGCGGAAATGGCCGCCCGGGAAGTTCAACGCGATGACCGGTTCGAGGTGACATCACCGGCCTGCCTTGGCATCGTCACCTTTCGCTATGTCGGCAACAGATTGGACGGGCGCGCGAGGCTCGACGAGATCAACGGAGCGATACCGCACGAGATCATGGCGACCGGTGAGGCTGTCGTCACGTCAACCGTTCTGGACGGTCGAATGGTCTTGCGCATGTGCGTCATCAACCCCCGAACCAGCGAGCACGACATACGCCGCACCGTCACCATGCTCGCCGATACGGGCGATCACTTGGCGCGCCATGCTGATGGAGTCGGCTGAGTGGCCGGCTGACAGCCACGGTGCTGACGATCCAGTCGAGTTCCAATGCAACGCTCTCCGGTGCCCCGGCTTCCGGTCTCGTTGAGCGCGACAGTTGTATCGCACTCATGTTTTCAGAACGCCGCGGTCCTCGCCTGCCCGCGGTCGGTCTGGTCCCGTCAGCCGAAACCGGCCATGACCGGGATGGCGCCGGTCATGTGCAGGTTGGAAGGCTCAAGTTCGACGTGGACTCGCACGGGCAATCCCGACAATGTGGCGGTTTCCTGCCGGAAAGCGACGTGCAAGGAGGAGACAATCCATGACGTCATGGATCACCATGATCGAGGATTCGAAGGCCTCGCCTGAACTGCAGGCCAGTCTCGAAAGGGCTCGCGGCCCATCCGGCCGGGTGGACAACGTCATGCGTGTCCATTCACTTCGGCCGCACACCATGATCGGCCATTGGACGCTCTACATGAGCGTCCTGCATGACGATGGAAACGAACTTCCAATGTGGTTTCAGGAGGTGATCGCCTCCTGGGTCAGCATTCTCAACCGTTGCGACTATTCCCTCGCCAATCACTTCTCCAACGCACGCCATCTCATCGCGGATGACGAGCGTGCCGACGCCATCCTGGCCGCGCTCAAGGCCGGACGTCCGGAGACTGCCTTCGAGACGGCTCATCTTGCCATGCTCCGCTATGCCGAGAAACTGACTCTTGAACCCGGCGCGATGGTCGAGAACGACCTTGCGGCCATGCGGGCCTGTGGCGTTGACGACGGCGCGATTCTTGAAGTCAACCAGATCTGCGGCTACTTCAACTACGTCAACCGCCTGCTGAACGGGCTCGGGGTGACCCTCGAAGGTGACGTGGTCGGATTCTACGTCTCACCCGAGAATTCCGCCGGTGAGACGACTGGAGCGACCTGACATGGCTTACGCCGCACACAAGGAGATCGACACCTCTGCCATACCGATCATCGATATCGGTCCCTTGCGCGACGGATCCGCGGAGTCCGGTGTCGCCAGAGAGATCCACGAAGCAAGCCGGGATGTCGGATTTCTCTACATCCGCAATCACGGGATCGATCCGGAACTGATCGCCGAAGCGCATCGCAAGGGATTGGCGTTCTTTCGGCAGGACGACGAGATCAAGCGGGAAGTTTCCATCAACAAGGACCACCGGGGCTACCTGAGACCCGGCGCCTCGAAGATGGATGATGACGCTACGGCGGATCTCAAGGAGAGTTTCGTGTGGGGCCATGATTTCCCCCCATCACAGAGGATGAGACCCTTAGAGGGTGTCAACCAGTGGCCAGCGTCACTGCCGGGCCTGCGTCCGGTTCTGGAACGATACATCGTTGCCGCCAGCGAAGTCGCCCGACATGTGCTGCGCGGTTGCGCCCTGGGGCTTGGCCTGTCAGCCGACACCTTTCTTCAACGAACCTCCAGGCCGCTCAGCCGGGCGTCATTGACCTACTATCCACCTCAACCGGAAAATCTGGGCCCCGATGTCTTCGGTGTGTCGCCGCACACGGACTTCGGAGTTCTGACCGTGCTTCACCAGGACGAGGTCGGAGGCCTCCACGTGCAGGATTACGAAGGCGAATGGGTGGCGGCTCCTCCCGTTCCGGGCACGCTTGTCGTCAATGTCGGTGACTTGCTGGCACGGTGGAGCAACAGCAAGCTGCGTTCGACACCTCACCGGGTGATCAACCGGTCGGGCCGCGAGAGACTGTCGATAGTTCTGGCTTTCGACCCTGATTTCGACACCCTGATCGATCCGTCGGTATCGTGCGCGGACGGCGAGGTTCCAGGTCACGATACGATAACCTGCGGCGACTATCTGGTGTGGCGGTTCGCCAGGTCATTCTCCTATGACGACGGGCCGTCATGAGAGACCTCCTCGACGACGATCTGCGGGACGGTGCGAGCAACCTGCTCCTTGACTGTGTCGGCATGAGCAAGGGCGATGATGTGCTTCTCGTGGGAGAAGACCATCGGCGCGCGTTCTTCGATACCCGTGTATGCCAGGTTCTCGCCACGGCGGTACGTGAACTGGGAGGCCGCCCGCACATCGTGATCGCGCCGGAAACAGACGGGCCTGAAAATGTCCCGGATGAGGTTGCTCACGTCATAGACAGGATGGACCACACGATCTTTGTGTCCCGGCTTGGTGATCAGCTGCGGTTCCGGGAGATTGAGGGTTCCGGCACCAAGACGATGTGCTACCTCCACGACATCGAGTACTTGCGCAATGCCTTCGCTCGCGTGCCATACGGAGCCTTGAGAGAGGTCAACGAACTTCTTCAACGGGAAATTGCCGCAAGGCAGCACTGCCGCATCACCTGTCCCGAGGGGACCGATCTGTCCGGCCCGGTGTCCGGTGATGCCGCGGTTCTGGAGGATTTCAGCGTCAGGTTGTTTCCCGTGATGATTGTTCCACCGATCGAGGCCGGTGGACTTTCCGGGCGCCTCGTTCTCAGTCGATGGCTGTTGTCGACCTCCACCCATCTCTACGAGGACAGCTTTCTGACCTTGCCTGTCCCTCTCGTTGTCTGGCTGGAGGAGGGCAGGATCGTCGGCATCGACGGAGAGGCAGAAGAAGTCGATCGTGTCCGCCGGCACTTCGAAAGCGTCGCGTCCCGCTCAGGGGGTGAGGCCTTCAGGATCCACTCCTGGCATGCCGGCACCAATCCAACGACCTTCTTCCATGGGCGTGCCGAGGACGATATCGAGAAATGGGCCGACATGGTATTCGGCAGCCCGCGCTACACGCACTTCCATGCCTGCGGCATCGCACCCGGTGACGTCTCGATCTCTCTCTTCGATACGACGGTTACCTTTGACGGAGAGGATTTCTGGAAGTGCGGCAGACTGGCATTCCTTGACCGCCCGGAGGTCCGTGACCTCCTGGGGCGCTATCCCGGTGCCGGGCGTGCCCTCGAGATGCGGTGCGATATCGGCATCTGAACCCTCAAGGCGTCTTCCGGGAGTCCGCGCGAACCTTGGATTCGGCAGGGTTTCCTATCCCTCCTCCGGCTTTGCCGGGGGAGTCCAGTATCGAAACCGGGGCACCCAGTTGTCTTCGTCGATGCCGGCGAGTGCCAGCAAATGCCACAAGGGGCAGTAGAGGTCGCCGGGGCCGAAGATGACGCTGTTCCTGCGCAGCACCCGGTCTCCCGAACGCTCGTAGAGGACCGCTCCCGGCATGTTGCCCTCACCTTCCATCACGGATTGCTCGCGGATGTAGGATCCGCCGCCGTGAGAAGCGAGACGGAAGCGCCAGTTCCTGGAGTTGGCGAAGTCGCGCTGGAGGCGGGGTGGATCCCGTGAAAGCAGCACCACGGACACGGCGGATTCCAGGTGCGCGAGAACGCCGTTGAAGCCGTCTGCCCACAGGGTGCAGAACCGGCATTCCTGGCCCATGTTGTGGATGGCAAGCAGATGTTGCCTGTCTGTGAAGAGGTCGAGCAGCGTGACATCGCCACTCAGGGTCGCGAAGCGGTAGTCCGGCACCGGCTTCGGCGGTGTCGCCTTGCGCAATCTGTTCAGCCTCGCGGTGAGATCGAAGATTTCCCGTTCGAGTTCGGCAATTTCCTGCTGCGACATGATGGTCTCCATTGAACGACACGCGAAGGAAGACGAACTCGCTCACTCGCCCCTACAGCCTCGCACTCCTTCGGCAAGCCGGGGCCTCCAGATTGTCACCTGGGCACACAGGGCCACCGCCAATCGTGTTGTCAGAACTGGAGAGCCCCTTCAGGAAGGGATTCGCCCCGGTCCGCCGCGTGGCAAGATTTACCATGATCGCGCCGGGGGCTACCATGTCTTATCGTGCTCATTGAGGACTTTGGAGGGATCCTGATGCCCGTCCCGGAAATCCGGCCGGCACTGTCGGCATGAAAGGGGCGTTCCCCCTCGTCGAGGCCTCCGGCCCGCCCTTCGAGCGAGGCGTGGCGATCGGCCGTCAGAGCGGTGACAGAATCGCCCGGAGCATCGCGATCTACGGCCGCCTTCTCGAACGACGTTCCCTTGCGTGGTCCGACGTCCGCCTCCTTGCCGGCCGCTATCTGCCGCGTCTCATTGCCTTCAATGCGCCGGTCGTCGAAGAGATTCGCGGCATCGCCGCGGGATCCGAACGACCAGTCGAGGATATCGTCGCTCTCAATGCGCGAACCGAACTGCTCTATGACAGGAACGGCGACACCGAGCCCCATGCCGATGGCTGCACGGGGGCCATAGCGTTGCCGGAAGCGACGGCCGATGGTCACCTTATCCATGGCCAGAACTGGGACTGGTTCGATGCCTGCAAGGATTCTGCGGTCGTCATGCGTCTTGAACAGGAGGACGGCCTGCGTCTGCTGATCTTCGTCGAGGCGGGAATTGTCGCCCGCGCCGGCATGAACAGCCACGGCATCGCCGTCACCGGCAACTTTCTCGACTGCCCCGAACCTCCGGCTCAGGGCGCGGTGCCGATACCATTCATCCGCCGCCGGATCCTGGAATCAGCGGGTCTCGCGGAAGCTGTCGGTGGTGTTCTCAACGCCAAGCGTTCCTTCTCCGCCAACCTGATGATTTCCGACGCGGCGGGTGAAGCCATCGACCTCGAGACGACGCCGGCAGAAGTCTTCTGGGAGAAGCCGGACCGCGGCATTCTCGTCCACGCCAATCACTTTCGTACCGCCGCCGCGCGGGCACGGGTGGTTGACACCGGTCTCGCCAGCGCGCCCAGTTCGATCTATCGCGACAGTCGGGTGGAAAGGCGTCTCAACCAGAGCATCGGTCACGTGACTGCGAAGGACATGGAGGATGCCTTCGCCGACACCTACGGCGCGCCTTCCGCCGTCCTTGCTTCTCCGGGAGCGGACAGCGCGGGCGATGCCGAACCCTCATCGACCGTGGCCACGGTGATCATGGACACCACGGAACGCGTCATGCGAGTGGCCCGGGCACCCTACGCCGGCGACATTTCATTCAGCGAGTATCGCCTCGACGCCTGACGCCCGGCGGGTGACCCGACAGGAAGCTATCGTCCGATCAGCATCGAGCTTGAACGGCCACCCGCAGCACATTCGGAAGACGGCTTCCTGAACCATTGCCGTCACCCGTGTTGTCCTGATTGTGGTCCGCGCTCAAGGTCCCGTCTCGCCTCCATCAGACGAGTCGACAGGGTGCGGGATGTCGCCGGCTTTCGCGCATTGCAGAACCGTGGATCGGCACGGGCGCGTCCGACTGACACGACAATCCGATGGATGGATCGCCAGACGAGAGGAAGGGTTCTTGTCAGCGATAGGGATCGGCGGCGTCGCGCAATCCGTCGCCGAAGAAATTGAAGGCGAGAACGACGATGATGACGGGAACGACAGGGAGCATGAGCCAGGGGTAGAGCGCCACGATGTTGATGTTCTGGGCCTCGTTCAGGAGAACACCCCAGCTCGTGATCGGCGGCCTCAGGCCCAGCCCCAGGAAGGAGAGCGCGGTCTCGCCGAGGATCATGCCGGGGATGGAAAGGGTTGCCGAGGCAATGAGGTGACTGGTGAAGCCGGGAAGCAGGTGACGAAAGATGACCCGCGACGGCCTAGCACCCATGAGCACGGCGGCGGTGGCAAAGTCCTCCTCCCGCAGTGCCAGGAGTTTCGAACGCACGGCCCGCGCCAGACCGGTCCAGTCGAAGAGGCCGAGAATGATGGTGATGCCGAAGTAGACCAGGACCGGACTCCAGGTGATCGGCAGGGACGCCGACAAGGCCATCCACAAAGGCAGTTCCGGGAAGCTGCGAATGATCTCGATCGTGCGCTGGACAAGACTGTCGACCCAGCCGCCGTAGTAGCCCGAAAGGCCACCCAGGACGACTCCCAGGAGGAAGCTGATGGCGATGCCGATGAGGCCCACCGTGAGCGATATCCGCGCACCCATGAGAATTCTCGACAGGAGATCACGTCCCAGCCTGTCGGTTCCCAGCAGGAAGAGCGTACCGCCCTCGGCCGGACAGACGACGTGGAACCGCATCTCGACCATGCCCCAGAAGGTGTACTCATCGCCCAGGCAGAAGAACCGCAGACGCTCGATCCTGGTCCGGTCCGGGGTGTAGACCCGCTGCAGGTTCGACATGTCGAGGTGGTAGTCGTAGCCGTAGACGAAGGGTCCGACGAACCGGCCTTCGTGAAACAGCCGCACCATTTGCGGTGGCGCATAGATGTGGTCAGTATCGCGCGTGTGGAGATTGTAGGGGGCGAGAATCTCCGATATGGCGATGGAAAAGAACGTGGCCAGAAGGATGAGGCCGGAGATGACGGCAAGGCGGTGGCGGCGGAACTTCCACCACATCAGCGTCCACTGGTTGGCGAGATAGAAGCGCTCCAGTTCCGGCGTCAGCGTGTCGACATCATGAGGGTCCCACGGACGGGTATCGGTCCAGTGGTCGAGTTGGCCGGGTGCGTCGCGCATCACCGGCTCCCGCTGGCGCCCAGGCGGATGCGTGGATCGAGCAGCGCCAGCAGAAGATCGGAGACCAGCACTCCGAGGACGGTGAGCAGCGCCAGGCACATCAGGAACGAGCCGGCGAGATACATGTCCTGGGTCTGCAGGGCACGCAACAGGATGGGCCCGGTGGTGGGGAGTGACAGCACCACCGACACGATCACCGCACCTGAGATGACCTGGGGAAGCAGATTGCCGATATCGGCGATGAACGGATTGAGGGCCATGCGCAACGGATAGCGGACAAGCACTCTCGCTGGATGCAGCCCCTTCGCCTTCGCCGTGACGACATATTGCCTGTGGAGTTCGTCCAGCAGATTGGCGCGCAGGCGGCGGATCATGCCCGCCGTGCCGGACGTGCCGATCACCACCACCGGAATCCACAGGTGTTCCAGGATCGAGAGGAGTTTTCCCCAGGTCCAGGGCTGATCGAGGTACACGGGATCCATGAGGCCGCCAATCGACGTCCCGAACCACACATTCCCGAGGAAGAGAAGCACCAGGGCCAGCAGAAAGTTGGGTGTGGCCAGGCCCAGAAAGCCGAGGAAGGTGAGCCCGTGGTCACCCCAGGAGTACTGGTGGGTTGCCGAGTAGACGCCTATGGGAAAGGCGACGGCCCAGGTGAAAATGATGGTCGCGCCGGAAACAATGATGGTGAGCCACAAGCTCTCGCCTATGACCTCGGCCACCGGCTTGTTGTATTCGAAGCTGATTCCCATGTCGCCCTGGACAAGGTCGGCAACCCAGATCACGTATTGCTGCCACACGGGCCGGTCGAGGCCGAATTCCTGTCGGTAGATGCCGATCTGTTCCATGCAGCCCGATTCACCCTGGGCCTCGCATTCGGCAATCATGGTCGACAGGAAGTCGCCAGGCGGAAGCTGAATGATGATGAACGTGATGAGGCTGATGCCGATCAGCGTCGGCACCATGATGATGAGCCGGTGTACGGTGAAGGCGATCATGGCCGGCCGTCGTCGCCATCGATGAAGAAGAACGTATCGGGCTGCCACACCCCGAGCTGGGCTCCCGGATCCCAGTTGTAGATGGCTTCCTCCGGCACGTTCCTCATCCGGTTCGAGACGGCAAGGGGCTGGAGGATGCCGGCCACAAGGCCGATGGAATAGACCCCGTCGCAGTAGAGCTCCAGCATCTCTTCCCAGATGGTCCGGCGCTCATCGACTGTCCGGCTGTCGCGCCAGGCGAGATAGAGATCCATGAGACGGCGGGGCGCTTCCATGTCGATGGGCTCCCCGGCGGCGCCGCCGGTCTCGTGGTACTGGCCCCACCGCGGCCACATCAGCAGCTGCTGGGTGGTGGGAGCGAACTCGCCGGGGCTCATGTCGGCCACGGGCACGCCGTTCTCATTGCCGAACCACATGGCCATCACCGTCTTTCCGGCGAATATGCGGTTGCGCAGGACCTCGCGCTGCAGGGGCTTGGGGTAGAGCTTGATTCCGGCCGCTGCCCAGGAATCGTGGATCAGTTCGAGAATGTCGGTCTCTTCGGGATTCTCGCCGGCGGTCTCGACGATGACTTCAAGGGGTCTGCCATCGGGAAGCAGGCGTACGCCGTCATCGACGACAAGCCCCATGTCATCCAGCAGCCGGTTGGCCTCCTCAAGATCGAACCGGGCCCAGGCATCGCGGAATTCGGCGCGGTAGAGGGGCGATGCGGGAAGAACCGTGTTCTGCCCTTCAAGGCCGAGACCGAAGTAGATGACCTGGTTGATCTCCCGGCGGTTGATGGCCAGCGAAAGGGCCCGCCGGAAGCGGAGATCCCGCAGCACCGCGCGCCACACCGGATCGGCCACGTTGAGATTGGGATAAAGGGCAAGCTGACTCCCTCTCGCCGTCTGCCACAGCCGCACCCCGTAGTCGTTGTGTTCCTCTCCTTCCTTGAGAAAGGTGTAGTCGTTGAAGGCAAGTCCCCGCACCTGAAGGTCGGCTTCACCCGCCCACGTCTTGAGCGGGATGAGCTTGCTGTCGACGACGGTCATGACGACGCGGTCGATGTAGGGGAGCTGGCGGCCCCGGGCGTCTACCTTGTGAAAGAAGGGATTCCGTTCGGCGATGAACCGCTGGGCCGGCGCCTCGTTGGTAATGATCCACGGCTGCAGGGTGGGAAGGTCGGGATTGTCGAAGCGATAGAGATTGTCGAGGGCGTTGTGGAGCGATGCCCAGCCGGGTTTGCCGGCCTCGGCGGCCTGGCGCGCAATCGCCTCAGCATCACCATGATCCACGTGGAACTGCTTCATGTAGTGGGCCGGGCGATAGATGAAGAGGGGAGCTGCGCCGGCCAGCGCTGGCAGGAAGTCGGGATTGGGAGTGGGCCACGTGTAGCGCACGACCTCGTCGCTGATGACTTCGAAGAGCGGCAGGGCCCCACCGGCGCGCATGACAGTGGGCGGGCCCGAGGGAGAGAGTTTCGGGTGTCCGGCAACATCCTCCCACCAGTAGCGAAAGTCCTCGGAGGTAAGGGGATGGCCATCCGACCATCGATGGCCTCGGCGCAACCGGAAGGTGAAAATCCGTCCGTCCTCGACGGTGAAGGAGTCGAGGAGGTCCGGCACCAGGGTGAAGGTCCCGTCATATCCGACCAGCCGGGCGTAACCGAAGACAGCGAGGATTCGTGTGTCCTTGCTGCGGCTGATCAGCATGTTCCAGTCACCGCCATAGTCGCCGGTTGCCCGGCCGTCGTCGACGACAAGAGGTTCGTCCGGCAGGCGCTCGCGAAGGGGCGGCAGATCGCCGGCAGCGACCCGCTCCGCAAACCACGGCACCTCCGTCGCGAGGGCCGGCATGGCAAGAAACGCCACAAGGAGCGCCACGACGGCGCGCCCGCTCATGACGGGACGTCCCCCGGAACGGCTGTGGCCCGCACCCAGTGATTGTCACCAACGCGCACCGTGGCGAGACCGCCGGTCTCCGTGAAGGGTTCCGGCCACTCGGACGGAACGGAGGCGCGGCCCTCCATGAGCAGCGACAGATCAAGCTGGCGTTGCGGGTCGGGCTCCGGTACAGCGGCAAGCAGGGCCCTGGTGTAGGGATGCACCGGATTGCTGAAGAGTTCCTCCCGGCGGGCCTGTTCGACGAGGCGCCCGGCGCACATCACGGCAATGCGGTCAGCCATGTAGTCGACCACGGCGAGATTGTGCGAGATGAAGATGTAGGTGAGACCCATCTTTCGCTGCAGGTCTTTCAGCAGGTTGAGAACCTGCGCCTGGATCGATACGTCGAGAGCCGAGACCGGTTCGTCGCAGATCAGCAGTTCCGGTTCGAGGGCAAGGGCCCGGGCGATGCCGATCCGCTGGCGTTGCCCGCCGGAGAAACTGTGCGGATAGCGGCGCAGGTGGCGGACATCCAGGCCGACGACATTGATGAGATCCTTGACCCTTTCGGCGCGCTCCCGGGCGCTGCCCACACCGTGAATCAACAGCGGTTCGACGATGATGTCGAACACTGTCATGCGCGGATTGAGCGATCCGAAGGGGTCCTGGAAGATGAACTGCACCTTCCTGCGGTAGGCGAAGAGATCCGTGTCCTTCAGGGCAACGACATCCCTTGGCTTGCCGTCGTCAACGAAGGTGATGGTTCCCGCATCGGGTTCCAGGGCCTTGAGTATGAGCTTGCTCGTCGTGGTCTTGCCACACCCCGATTCGCCAACCAGGCCAAGGCACTCGCCACGCCGCACCTCGAAACTGACGTCGTTGACCGCGACATGAGGGGCCCTGGCGCGGGACAGCAACCCGGACTTGCGGGTTGTGAATGTCTTCGTGAGTCCCTCGACCGAAAGCAGCGTTTCGCCGGTTCCCCCGCGAGCTTTTGTCCGGCCCATGGAAGCAATGTTCGCCATCGGTATCTCGCGCAGCGGAACCAGCCGCTCTCCGGGGCGCAGGCCAAAGCGTGGCACGGCCGCCAGCAGGCCCTTGAGATAGGGATGGCGGGCTCGATGGAAGATGTCATCGAGCGAGCCCCGTTCCATGATCCTGCCGTGGTACATGACGACGATGTCCTCGGCGACGTTGGCGACCACACCCAGATCATGGGTGATCATCAGCACCGCCATGGAAAGTTCGGCCTTGAGGTCGTTCACCAGTTTGAGGATCTGTGCCTGGATGGTGACATCAAGAGCGGTGGTGGGTTCATCGGCAATCAGCAATGCCGGTCGGCAGACCAGCGCCATGGCGATCATGGCGCGTTGGCGCAGGCCGCCCGATAGCTCGAAGGGATAGCTGTCGAAGGCGGCGCGTGCATCCGGAAAACCGGCGAGACGCAGCATGTCGATGGTCAGTTCACGGCCTTCGGCTCTTGAGCAGCGGCGGTGGAGATTGAGGGCCTCGCTGACCTGGTCACCCACCGTGTGCAACGGCGACAGGGATGTCATGGGCTCCTGGAAGATCACCGATATGCGCCCGCCACGGATGGCTCTCATCGCCCGGCCATTATCCTCGAGAGAGATGATGTCGACCGGCGTTCCATCACGATTCTGGGGATCGTGAAACAGGATGCGGCCCGACGTGATCTCGGCTGCTTGCGGCAGAATGCGCATGATCGCCTGGGAAATCACGGTCTTGCCTGAGCCCGATTCACCGACCAGCGCAAGGGTGCGCGCCGGCCACAGGGTCAGCGACGCTCCCTTGACAGCCTCAACGGTGCCATCGCCGACACTGAAGCGGATGTGAAGATCCCTGACCTCGATGAGGGGGGTCACGACAGGACCTCCTCACCGTCTTGCGACGTGTGGACGAATCCCATGGCCGCCAGATTGGCAAGGGTGACCGGGTTGAGCGTCAATCCGCGCTCGCGGGCGACCCGGGCGGCCTCGCCAACGACATCATCGAATCCTTCAAGGGAGGAATCGATCTTGACGGCCTTCCGTCCCTCGCGAAGGGTGAGCTCCATCCAGCCACCCGGGGACCTTGCGATGATTTTCCGCCTAGGGCGGGTCTGGAAGTAGGCGAGATTGATGGCCGTCAGGTCCTCCCAGGAGACCGTGACGCCAAGCGGCCCCGTGGCTTTCATCCCTTCCGGGGAGAGTTCATAGACGGTCAGGTGGCGCAGCATGGTTCTCAGGCCAAAGGCCACGAAAAGCGCGCCCACTGCCACCAGGATCCACGCCAGCACGGCAGCCACATCCACAAGCACCGGCGGGGCGAAACACGCCACCGCACCGAACATCGCGCGCGCGTAGTCGGCTGCGATGCTCCGGGTGTCATAGCGCAGGACCCCGGGCGTTTTCATGGATCCGCTCGCCTTGCGGTGCCAAACACCATGCCTGCAGAAAGCCAGCGCCCTGCCGGGTGCCGCGCAACGGTATGGACGAACCGGTCAATGAAGGCGTGGCATGCCGCGTCATGGACGAGGTGGTGGGTCATCAGTCCAGTGGCCTCCGAGGGGTCCACGACACCGCGACGGCGGTTCTCGAGATGCCGGACCGAGGCCTCCAGGCAGGCCTCGTCGCCGGCAAAACGTCTCCCGGCTTTCCAGTCGATGATATCGATGTGAACGTTGTTGACGACCAGACCGTGCATGCGCGCGCCGCACCGTGGACCGAGTGTCGACAGACCAAGAAAACCGCTCCCGGCAAGGATGGAGAGAACCGCCTCATCGATCCTGTTCCACGGGGGCACCATGACCTCGATCAGGGACGACGGGAAGGACGTGCGAAGCACGTTGCGCGACCGTATCAGGGCTTGCCGAAGACCGGAAGGCAAGGCCCCGGCACTAAGTTCCATTCTGCGCCCCCTGCCCCCGCTGTGATCGGCATGGGCAACGCCGTGCTGCAACACGTGGATGTCGCCTGCCCCGGCGATGAGCGCGGTGACATCCGGTGTCAGCCAGTCCGGCACCACGGCCATGGCAAGAGGAACTCCCAGACCCTGCCGCAGACGAAGAAGCTCCTTCAGTTTCGCGGCATCGGCGCCGGCATCGTCATCACGCCACCAGAACGTCGCCGTTTGTCCCGATCGCGCCCACGTGTCGAGTTCCTGCGCCAGTGACGTCCAGTCAGCCATGGCGCTGCCATTCACGAACAAGCCTGGCGCTCTCGCGGGCTCCGTCGAGGCTGATGTCCTCCAGGTCGCCGGCCTCGAGGTCGAAGGCTTCATCGACAGCTCTCGCAATGCCTCGGGGTGTCAGCGCTGCGTCATCGAGGACCACGGCAAGCCGGCGCCGCTGCAGATGCTTCGCGCGCTCCTTTTGTTCTGTTTCACCAGCCCCCGACCATGGTGCCACAACGGCCCGGGCGCGGGCGCCAAGGAGTTCCGCCACCGTGTTGTAACCGGCCTGTGACACCGACACGGCACAACGGCGGAGAAGGTCGGGAAAGTCGGGCCGGTTGGCTTCGATGACCATGCCCTGATGCTCGCATGGAGCGACGCCGCTGTCGCCGACGAGCAGGCGCCATCGTCTCCGGCACGCCCGTTTCGAATAAGGTGGCGCCGCCATGGCTGCCTCGAAGAGCCCTCTTCCGACGGCCCCGCCGCCGGCAGACACCACGATTTCGTCGCGTCCGGGACCGCGGTCGCTGACGGCCGATGGCACGTCGGCAACGTAGCCCGTGTAGACGAGCCGGTGACTCAAGGCGCCCGCATGGCGGAAGGTCTCCCCGAACGGCACGAAACTCTCGACCCCATGCACCATCACGTGATTGCAGTGCTGCTGCGCCAGGTCGCGCATCGCGTCGTGGCGCTCGGGCCTCGAGGGCTGCTGAAGAATGTCGCGCACCGAACTGACAACCACCGTGTCGGGGCGAACACGACGGGCGGCGCCGATGAGGCCCAGCACTTCCGGTGTGAACTGGCGCCGGCCAAAGGGCCAGGTCTCGGTCACCACAAGACGCGCACCCAGACGGCGGACCAGGCTTTCGAGGCATCGGCGGCGATCATCGAGACAGGCCGCGCCTACCTGCTGACCGGCGCCGTCCACCAGCGTCGAGAACCCTTCATCGCCTGCACGGACGGGAGACAGCTGGACCAGGCGGGCCCTTCCTGTATCGAGGGTCGCCACAGGCATGCCTCCCGACGCGATCACCGACTCCGTGCCGCTCTCGGCCAGTACCGATGCGATGCGCGCCACACGCTTGAGATGACCGCTTCCCAGAAGATGCTGAACCCAGAAAAGCACAGGTCCGTCCATCACGCCCCTCCTGTCGCGATGACAAGGGGATCGTCGGGAGACAGCTTCGCGTTGTCGTCCACGGTGAGCATCAGCAGTCCATACCGCGGCATCCTGACGGGCGGTGCACCGGTGAAGTCCCAGCCGGTGGTTGCCGAAAGGGCGGCGCGCATGACACCGCGGTGCGTCACGGCGATCGTGTTGCGGCCGTCAGCCGCAAGATCCCGGACAAGATCGAGGAATCGGCAGCGGACTTCCCGGGGGCTTTCGCCGTCAGCCGGGCGGAAGTCGAGACCCGCTGCCTCGTTGGTGGCCATGGCCGATGGATCGGCATGGCGCAGACTGTCGAGTGTCTTGCCTTCCCAGTTGCCCCAGTCCATTTCGCGCAGACGCGGGTCGATCTCCGGGTCTCGCAAGCCCGCCAGTGCGGCCGTTTCCAGCGCTCTCAGCATGGGACTCGAAAGCCGCCGCCAGCCGTACAGGCGATCAGGCAGCCGCCAGGCCCTGGCCGCGGCCCTGCCGGCCCTCGAGAGGTGTGTGTCACTCAGCCCCTGGAGCCGGCCGGCCTCGTTCCACGTTGTCGGCGCATGTCTCAGAAGCGCGAGTTTCACGGACGCATCTCCAGCACCCGGGCGAGAACGCACCGGGCGGCATCGGTCGAGTGGTGCCGAAGGACATGGCGTCGTCCGGCATCGCCCATGGACCGGCGCAAAGCGGGATCGTCGAGCAGTCGGGAGACGGCCGTCGCCAGTGATGCCGCGTCACCTGCCGGCGCCAGAAGACCGGTGCCGCCATGGTTGACGATCTCGCCAACCCCCGGCACGTCACCGGCGGCCACCGCGCATCCGCAGGCCTGGGCGAGAAGGATCGCCATGCCGTAGGCCTCGTTGATGGCGGGCCATATGAAGAGGTCGCATCCGGCCATGATCCGGCGGATCAACTCCTCGTCGAGGACCCCGGCGAAGACGGCGCGGCCGGCAAGGAGGTGTTCGACCTCGCCCCGGGACGGGCCATCGCCGATGACGAGAAGCTGCAAGTCGTCGCGGTCCAGTGTGACGAGGGTCCGTGCCAGGACCCGGTAGGATTCGAACTTGTCACCGGGACGCATCATGGCCACGGTGACGGCGATGATGCGATCCCCGTCAAGACCGAAGTCGCGGACAAGGCCGAGGCGTGCCTCCCTCCTCCCGGTGAAGACGTCCGTGGCGTCGATGAAGGGGGGCAGACGCACGATCTTCCGGCGCGGCAGACCTGCGGCGAGGAGGCCCCTTTCGTCCTTGAGCGTCATGGCCAGCAGGGCATCGGCACGCTCGATGGCCGCCCGGGCATGCGCCCAGGGGCGCCGCCACCGGCCGTTGGCCTGGGCCGGGGATATCGACGGTTCGGCAACGACATAGGGAATCTTGAAGGTGTCGGCGATGGCCGGTCCGAGATGATCCGGCGCCTTGTGATAGAGATGATAGGTAAACCAGACGTGCGGCGGATGGTCCTGCCAGCAGGCGAGAAGGCGTTCCCTTTCCCGGATCGCCGCGTTCAGTATCGCCTCCTGTCGTTTCTCGTTGCCAGCCTCCCATGTGCGCAGCGTCGAGGCGATCTCCACGTCGTGTCCAAGCTCCCCGAGAAGGCGCAGGAACTGGCGTGCCATCGTTCGATCACCTGAGGGCCGCCCATGGTCCGGCGCCTTCATGGGCGCATGGAAGGCTATTCGCATTCCACCCCGCTCGACGCAAAGAGCTCGACAAGCCTGTCGATGCCACTCTCCATGGAAAAATCGGTTCTCACGCGATTCTCCCCGTTGCGTCCCATGCGGTCGCGCAGCTGCGGATTGCGGACAAGGTGGCACAGCCGGGAGGCCAGTGCCGGGGCATCGCCCGGGGGAACCAGGCAGCCGTTGACATCGTCTCTCACCAGTTCACTGACCGCCGAGACATCCGTTGTGACCACCGCCAGGGCCTGGCTCTGCGCTTCGAGGAGAACGTTGGGAAGTCCGTCACGGTCCCCGTCACGGGCGATGACCGGCGCCAGCACGAAGAGATCGCCGTTCCGGAGAGTTTCCAGGATCTCGTCCTGGCGTCTGGCGCCGAGCCACGTGATTCGCCTTTCCAGTCCTGCCCGGCCGGCCGTTTCGACGAGGGAGGCGAGCAGCGGTCCGTCGCCGGTATGGGTGAGGTGCCAGTGGAGATCGTCTGGCAGCAGGGCCAGCGCTGCAAGAAGTGTGCCGTACCCCTTCTTCTCGACGGCCCGTCCCACCGTGACAAGGCGCACGGGATCATCCGGATTGCTGCCGTCGCGGTTCGACGGGGGACGAACCGGTGATGGCCATCGCGCCTGATCGATCCCGTGATAGACGAGACGGACACGTCGTCCCGGAACCAGGGACTCGAGCCAGTCGCGGTTCGTTGCCGTACAGGTCACGAGCCAGCGGCAGCCGGATATCTTGTCCGCAAGATCGCGGCGGGGTGTGGTGTAGATGTCCCTCGCGTGGGCCGACGCCGACCACGCCAGCCCGGTCATCATCGCCGCATAGCGGGTGACGGATGCCGGGGTGTGGAGAAAATGGGCATGAAGATGGTTCACGGCAGGCGCGATCTCCGTGGCGACCACACAGGCCTGGCCAAATCGCCGCACCCGGTTGCGGGTCGGGTCCCGCCAGAGATCGGCGAGCCAGTGCCGCCTCGCGCAGGCGTAGCCGGGCAGTTTCCGGGCCCGCCGCCAGGCTCTCCAGGTTCGTCCGGGTTCCTCGTGAAGATATTCCGGAAGCCATGTGACCGGCGCCCGCACGGCATCGTGAATCGCGTGACGATCCGCCGTCGATGGATGGCGCAGGGAGACGATCCGGATGTCGAGACCGCGCTGCTCCAGGGCCAGGATCTCCTGGGCGATGAAGGTCTCGGACAGTCGGGGCCAGCCCTTCACCACGAAGGCAACGTTACCGGGCACGCGTCAGCAGCGCCCGGCCGGAGCGCCGGTATCGGACGCAGCCCCGGCGAAGTAGTCTGTCCCGGACACCGGACATCTGGACAGTTCCGTCATGAGCAGCAGTTCCCCTTCGTTGCCCGGGAACGCCCCCGGACGGCGCACCATGATACGCAATCTCGTCCTGCTGTTCGCGGGCAATGCCGTACTTGGCGCCCAGATGCCCATGCTCATCATCATGGGGGGGCTGGCCGGTGCCTACGTGGCGCCGGTGCCAAGCCTCGCCACATTCACCATTTCCCTGCAGATGCTGAGCGCCATGGTCACGGCCACCCCCATTTCCCTGCTCATGGGGCGATTCGGGCGGCGCGCCGGGTTTCTCGGCGGGGCCGCATGTGCCATGGCAGGAGGCTGGCTGGGCGCGGTGGCGCTCTTCGAACGGGATTTCATCTACCTGTGCCTCGCCCACGTGTGCTTCGGCGCCATGCAGAGCAGCCTGTGGTACTTCCGCTTCGCCGCCGCCGATGCTGCCCACGGGCCCTGGAAACCCAAGGCGATCGCCATCATCACCGGTTCGGGTCTGATTGCCGCCCTGCTTGGCCCGGAAATCCTGATCCACACCCGGGATCACTTCTTCCCCGTGCCCTTTGCCGGCGCCTATGCGTCCATCGTGGTCATCTGTCTTGTCGGATGTCTTCCGGTTCTTTTCCTCGATCTTGCGAAACCTCCGCCGCGTTCGCGGGCAACGGCTCAGCCGCTGGGCCGGATCCTCGGCAGCCCGCCGGTGCTGACCGCCATCGTCTGCGCCGCCGCCGCCCATGCCATGATGGTGTTCGTGATGACGCCCACCGCCCTCGCGATGGCTGACTGCGGGCTGTCGACCGACCAGTCCGCCGACGTGGTGCGCTGGCACGTCGTCGCCATGTTCGGCCCGAGCTTCTTCACCGGATCACTGATCGCGCGCTGGGGATCGCGGCGCGTCATTGCCATCGGTCTTGTCCTGCTGGCGGCGGCGGCCATGGTCGCGTGGTCCGGTGTTGCCCTGGAGAACTTCTATCTCGCCCTGGTCCTGCTCGGGGTCGGCTGGAACTTCGGATTCATCGGATCGACAAGCCTGCTCGCAGAACATGTTCGGCCCGAGGATCAGTCCCGGGTCCAGGGACTCAACGAGACGTTCATCGCACTCGGAGCCGCCGTTGCGTCCTTTGCCTCAGGCGCGCTGACCGTGACCCTGGGCTGGTCGACATTCATCCTGACCTCGATACCGCTCTTCGTCATACCGGCGCTGTGGCTCGCGCGGAGTGCGCTCGCCCGCCGCCATGCCAGCTGACGGTCAACCCTGCCGGCGCAGGGCGTGGTGCCGGCGCGGGCTCGTGCGGGTTTCGGCGAGATGCATCCCGACCAGCCGATTGACATTCTCCAGGCCATCGAGGAGTCCCGGAACCACAACCTGGCCTGGACGGCGCTGTTGCGGGAGTTGGCGAATCGCCGTCGCCATCGCATCGGCCCGGGACGCGGCCTCTTCGGTCAGCATGGAGACAAGCCCGAGTTCGCGGGCGCGGCCGGCCCGGATGATCTGCTCGCGGCGCGGCGCCTGTCTTGGAACGATGAGCGCAGGCTTGTCGAATGACAGGATCTCGCAAAACGTGTTGTAGCCCCCCATGGCTACCACCCCCGCCGCCCGCGCCATCAGCGACTCGAGGTGGGTTTCGAAGGTGATGGCCGATACCAGTTCAAGACGGTCGACCCGTGTCTGAAAATCGGTCTTGACCTCGGGCTGCATGAATGGCCCGAAGACGACGAGAGCCGGCAATTCGGGCGCCATGGGGCATTCATAGGCCGCCAGCACCCGGTCGACCAGGAGGTCACCATCGCCTCCACCACCCGTGGTGACGAGCACAAAGGGCTCTTCAATGGCAGCGGGCAGTGCCGCCTCCGGAGTCAGCTCGGGCACCGTGCGCTTGAGATACCCGGTGTAGACCACCTTGCGGCGAACCGAGTCCGGCAGTTCGATCTCGGCGAGCGGATCGTGAATCTGGGGCAGGCCATAGACCCAGATCTCGTCGTAGAGATCGCTCAGGGCCGGCACGGCGTTCTTGCGTTCCCACTCCGGCTTGAGGAGCTCGGGATCGTCCATGACGTCACGCAGACCGAGAATGATCCTGGTGTCACGCTCCTTGAGCATGTCGATCGTCTCGCGGACCTCGCCCCGCAATCCGAGCGGCTCCTTGTCGACGAGAAAGATGTCGGGATCGAAGATCTCTGCAGTGTGCCGCATGATGGATGCGCGCATTGCCATGGTCTGCTCGATGCCGAGCATCGGATTGAGCGGTGAGTACTCCCCGTTGCGCAGCTTGATGACACCGGGAACGCGCACGAAGTCCACCCGGGCACGGAAATCGAAGCTGCCAATGATGGGAAGGCCCGAGAGGATGAGGACCGTCAGGTTGTCGACGGCCCCCACCATGGCATGGGCAATGGCCCGGCACCGGCGCAGATGCCCCAGTCCAAAACTGTCATGACTGTAGATCAGGACGCGCGGGCGCCCCGGCACCTTGCTCATGACACACCCGTCTGTTTCCAAAAAACGGCGCGCATCCTGCCACACTCGCTGGCCTGCCGTCACCGGATGAGTGCCGGAATATTCGGAGAGCCTTGATCCGACGCCGTGCCATCCTAGTATCCACGGAAGCGGTTTGCCGGCCGGGGCCATGGAATCCACCATCTACAAGTTCATCTTCCGGTACTCGCGCAAGGAGCAGGTGTTCATCCTGCTCTTCACGCTGCTGTCCCTGCCGTTCTATTACGCCTCCCTCGACATTCCCAAGCTCATCGTCAACAACGTGCTGGCGGACCCGGAGTCCCTTGCGCCCGGTTCGGCCGACCTGCGCACGCTCGTCATCCTCGGCGTTCCCCTGGGCGAGATGGAGCGGCTGGGGCTTCTGGCCCTCTACTGCGGTCTCTTCCTGGCTCTCGTGCTCGCCAACGGCGGCTTCAAGTACGTCATCAACGTCTACAAGGGTCTTCTGGGGGAGCGCATGCTGCGGCGGCTGCGCTACCAGCTCTACAGCCGGATCCTGCGCTTTCCCTCGCCTCACTTCCGGCGCGTGAGTTCCGGCGAACTGATCCCCATGGTGACGCAGGAAGTCGAGCCTCTCGGCGGCTTTATCGGCGATGCCCTTGCCCTGCCGATGTACCAGGGTGGCCTCCTGATCACGGCTCTCTTCTTCATCTTCATGCAGGATCCCCTGATGGGCCTGGCCTCGGTGGCGCTCTATCCCATGCAGGGCTGGATCATTCCGAAACTCCAGCGCCAGGTGAACCTCCTTGGCAAGGCGCGCGTCCAGGAAGTGCGCAAGGTCTCGGAGCGCATCTCGGAGACCGTTCAGGGAGTCGAGGAGTTGCACGCCAACGGCATGGCGCGCTGGGAGGCAGCCGAGTTTGCCGCACGCATGGGGCGGATCTTCGACATCCGCTACCAGATCTACCGCAAGAAGTTCTTCATCAAGTTCCTCAACAACTTCCTGGCGCAGATCACACCATTCTTCTTCTACGCCATCGGCGGCTGGTTCGTGATCGATGGCTCGCTCACCCTTGGCGGCCTGGTTGCCGTCCTTGCCGCCTACAAGGACCTGCCGCCTCCCTGGAAGGAACTGCTCAATCACTACCAGATCCGCGAGGATTCCAGGATCAAGTACGACCAGGTCGTCACCCAGTTCGCGCCGGCCGGCATGAGAAGCGATGCCGTCGTCTTCGACGACCGCGAGGTCACGCCGTTCGAGGGGAGTCTGGTGGCAACCGGCGTGAAGTACAGCGAGGACGACGACACCCTCATCGATGGTCTCAATCTCGACATTCCGCTCGATCACCACGTCGCTGTCACCGGCGATGCGGTGAGCGGCCGGGACAGGATCGCGTCGCTGATGGCCCGCCTCGTTGACGCCGGCCAGGGCCGCCTCGCCTACGGCGCCGAGGACGCCGGTGATCTTCCGGAGGCCACCCTGGGGCGGCGGATCGGCTATGTCGGACCCTCGACGTCGCTGTTTTCCGCATCACTCCTCGACAATCTCCTCTACGGGCTGCGCCAGGCTCCTCAAGCACCCCGGAGTGTCCCGCAGGCGATGGAGGGTGTGGTTGCCCGCGAGGCGCGGGAGCGCCAGTTGACCGCCAACAGTCCCGATGACATCGAGGATGACTGGGTGGACCTTGGCCTGGCAGGCGTGGACAACAGGTCCGGACTGATTGACGCGGTGCGTCACGCCCTGGCCGTCGCCGATTTCGAGGATGATGTCTACCGCATGGGATTGAGGCGCCAGCTTGATCCCGCGGAGCGGCCCCGGGAGGCGGAAAGGCTCCTCGAGGCACGGCGCATTCTCGAGGAGCGCCTCGCGTCCGATACTCTCTCAGGCCTGGTCGAGCCCTTTGACCGGGGCACCTACAACACCAATGCCACGGTCGGCGAGAACCTGCTCTTCGGCACCCCTGTCGGTGACACCTTCGACCTCGATCGCCTGCCGGAAAACGATCACATCATGTCTCTCCTCGCCGGAGCCGGGCTGACGGAAGAGTTCCTGGCCATGGGCTGCGAGGTTGCCCGGACCATGGTCGAGCTCTTTGCCGATCTGCCGGCAGACCACGAGTTCTTTCTCCAGTTCTCCTTCATTTCACCGGACGATCTTCCCGAGTACCGCACACTGCTGGCAAAGGTGGAGCGCAGCGGGGAACAGGACCTCGACGAGCAGGAACGCCAGCGATTCCTCGCACTTCCCTTCCGTCTCGCCCCTGCACGCCATCGTCTCGGCCTGATCGACGACGCCATGCAGGTCCGGCTTATCGAGGTGCGTCACGCCTTTGCCGAAGGCCTGCCCGAAGACCTGAGGGGCGCCATCGCGTTCTTCGACCGGGCAGAGTACAATTCCGCGCTGTCACTCCAGGACAACATCCTCTTCGGCAAGATCGCCTGGGGCATGGCCGGGTCCCAGGCGAAGGTGGGGACCCTGATGGCCGACGTCATTCGCGACCTTGATCTTCGCCCGCTGGTGATCGAGCTCGGTCTGGAGACCGGGGTCGGTATCGGCGGCGCCCGTCTCACACCGGCACAGCGCCAGAAGACGGCCATCGCCCGGGCCGTCCTCAAGCACCCGGCCATCATGGTGCTCTCGGAAGCGACAGCCATGCTCGACGGGGCCTCCCAGGCTGCCGTCATGGACAATCTTCGCGAGGAGTTTCGTGCCAGGGCCCTGATCTGGGTGGTACACAGGCCGAGCGATGCGGCCCGGTTCGACCAGGTCCTTGTCATGAAGGACGGCAAGCTTGCCGAGAGCGGCACCTTCGCGGAACTCATGGACCGCACCGACTCGGTTCTCGCCAGCCTGGTAGCACATGAATGACATGGGAGGAGATGGCTCATGAGTCTGCAGGAAGAAGTCGACCTGTTGCGCACCATCCCGCTGTTTTCGAGGATCGAGCCGAGCCGCCTCAAGCTCCTTGCCTTCACGGCCCAACGCCTGACGTTCGCCCCGGGGGATCTCCTGTGCCGCCAGGGCGACGAGGGTGATGCCGCCTACATCATCATCACCGGTGACGCCGACGTCCTCGTCGAATCGGAGTCCGGCGCCGTGAAGGTGGCGACGCTGGGTCCCAACGATCTGCTGGGAGAGAATGCGATCCTGTGCGACGTGCCGCGGACAGCAACGGTGAAGGCGGTGACGAAGGTGGAAACACTGATGATCTCCAAGGAACTCTTCTTCCAGCTGGTCAACCAGTTCCCGTCGATCTCGATCGAGATCATGCGCGAACTCGCCCGCCGCGTGGAGAAAACGACGACGATGCTGCGCGACGCCATGGCCAACCGAGAAACGTGAGCCGGCTCGACAGCGCCATCCGCCGCCTCGAGGCCCAGCGCCTGTGCCTCGACGAGGCCGCCGTCCTTGTCGCCGGCCGGCCCGGTCACATCCTTGAAATCGGGCTCGGCAACGGCCGCACCTACGACCACCTGCGCTGTCTCTTTCCGGAAAGGGACATCTACTGTTTCGACCGCCGGATCGCCGCCCATCCCGACTGCATCCCCGATGACGGCCACATGTTTCTGGGCGATCTTGCAGAGACACTCCCCCTTGCCGCGCACCGTCTCGGGCCGGCGGCCGTCCTTGCCCATGCCGATATCGGCTCAGGTGATCGTCAGGCGAGCCTCGATCTCGCCATCCGGCTTGCCGAAGCCTTGCCGCCCCTTCTCGCCGGCGCCGCCGTCATCATCGGCGATCAGCCCCTTCCCAACACCGCCTGGACCAGTCTCGATCTCCCCGCAGGCGTCGTTGCGGGCCGCTACCACATGTACCGGACAGCTCCACTCGCAGGAGCATAACCTGAAGGTCGTAGGTTCAAATCCTACCCCCGCAAACACAGAAGGCCCGGAAACAATTGATGTTTTCTTGGGTTTCTTGATTCGGTAATTGAACAGAAGTAGGCGCGATCAACACATAGTCAACACGGCTAAGCTGTAAGCGTCCGGCGTGACCGCCCCTGGAGGTATTCGTTCGGTCACGCGGTGACGTATTCGTCCGGTCGTCGGGCGATGCCATCGCTGGGCGGGGGCGATTCCGGGCTCTGCCCGACCGAGGGCGGTTGAACCAGGTGGATTGCTCACCGCCATCACCCCGTGAACGGTAAGCATCCGGCAAAGGCCCCCCGGCGTCGTTGGGAGAGTACGGTGGCGGTGACGGGACACGTGGCGAACGCGGAGCAGCCGGGCCGGCAACTTCGGAGACGCGCGCGATCCGACATGAATCATTGGAGTTCGACAGAGCCTGCTGCCCGATCGACCCGGGCGGACGGGCTTGGGCCGGCCTACCCTGAGTCCGTCAGCGCGATCACACTGT